>FLNY01004881.1_pt1 | contig 17443 bp, 12 predicted proteins | sample 1140381 | NCBI WGS metagenome assembly FLNY01 (sample SAMEA3878172, study PRJEB12797) | bioreactor metagenome | biome: Moose rumen | place: Sweden | collected 2011-10
TATTTTTTCAATAACTGTAAAGGAAAGTCGACATTTTACCTTATCTGTCGGTAAGAAGAAGTAATTTCGACTTTTGCATTACGGAAAAACACTGAAAACTTACCGATTGAATGTTTGGCAACTTCAAAAAGTCGAAATTAGGGCTATTTAAGAAAATCTGTTCAAGCCAGATTTTCTTAAATTAATTGAACTTTAGGGCTTGGACTCAGAATTGAGTTGGGTGGAAATATTTATCGGCACTAGGATTCTTTCACAATGGAAATATCGTAATTCTTACAAATGGTTTCCAAAAGAAGACTCAGAAAACACCAAAGTCTGAAATAGAAGTTTGTGAAGCAAGAATGAAAGACTTTTTAACAAGGAGTAAAGAAAATGGCAAATAAAACAATTGATTTAGATGATTATATTTCTCAGCGTAAAGAAAAAGATCTAGAATTTGCAAAAGATTTTGATGCAGGTTATGAAGAATTCAAAATCGGTATGATGATAAAAGAAATGCGACTAGAGAGCGGAATGACACAGGAACAGTTGGCAGAAAAACTTGAAACAAAAAAAAGTGTCATTTCAAGAATGGAAAACCATTCTGAAGATATCCGATTGTCTACCCTTCAAAAAGTTGCATCAGTATTTGGAAAACAGCTTAAGGTTGCAATGTTGTAAAAATGTCATAACAAGAAGTTCAAAGCCGACACAGGCTCAAGGCCGGTGTTTGTGGTTTAAAATATTGTAAAATGATTAAAAAATTAGCGGCAGACTCCCGCAACGAGATGACGGGATTACTCTAGCATCTTGATTATGGAGCTGAAGCAGGCGATTACCGAACTTGACAGCTCCAAGACCTAGAGGCTTTATTTTGTCGGGTTGAAGCTTACTGTGCGCATGATGTCGCCAAAGACACCTGCCGCCGTAACGCCCGCACCCGCACCGTATCCGCGGACGGTAAGGGGAATCGGTGAGTATCGCTCAGTCTGGAAGACGAAAGCATTTTCTCCGCCCCGCACTCCGTAGAGAGGATCGTCTGTGCCGACTTCAAGCATACCGACAGAAACTTTTCCGTCTTTGATTGAAGCACCCATTCGCAAAACCTTGTTTTCTTTTTTGAGTTTTGCCATCTTTTCTTCAAAGTAGGCATCAACTTCTGGCAGGCGCTTCAAGAATTCCTCGGTTGTGCCCTCGATTGAGAAGTTTTCCGGGAAGATTGAGTTCATTTTGATGTCATCAAGTTCGATTGTCATGCCGCTTTCACGGGCGATAATCAGTGCTTTTCGGGCGACATCAGTGCCTTTAAGGTCATCCCGTGGATCAGGCTCGGTGTAGCGCAATTCTTTTGCCTCAAGGACAGCCTCGCTGAACTTTTTGCCCTCGTCCAGTTTTCCGAAGATGTAAGAGAGGGAGCCGGACATAATTCCGTTGAAGCCGGTAAGCTTGTCGCCTGAGTTAAAGAGGTTCTGCAAGGTATCGATGATTGGCAAGCCCGCGCCAACATTTGTCTCGTAGAGGAAGCGGCAGTGATTTTCGTTTGCAACCTTTCTAAGCTCGTGATAAAAATCCATACTCATAGAATTTGCCCGCTTATTGGGGGTAGCGATGCTCATTCCAGCCTTGAAAATGTCTAAATATCGGTTTGGAAGGTCGTAGCTTGCCGTGCAGTCAACAAAAACTGGGTTCAATGGCTTTGTATCCCGAACGAAGTCCAAGATTTCGTCAACATTTGTCTGTTCCGTCGCCTTTTTGCAAGTTGCTCTCCAATCCGTCAAATCGATTCCGTTTCCGTCCAAAATCATGCCGTCAAGAGTTGAAATACAGCAGACCTTAATGTCAATGTTCTGTTCAAGGAGTTTTTCGTGCTGGTCACGGATTTGGTCAAGCAGGGCGCCGCCGATTGTTCCCGCACCAAAGGCGAAAACCTCGATTGGCTGGGCCGTATTGAAGAAGAAGAGGTGAGCCGCCTTAACAGCGATGTCCCCGAATTCCCCGCCGATAACGACAGAAATTGAGCGCTCGCTAGAGCCTTGTGCGATTGCAAGAATGTTAATTCCCCGAGCTGAAAGTGAGTCAAGGAATTTTCCGGCGACACCGCAGTTTTCTTTCATTCCGTCTCCTACGATTGAGACGATTGCCGTGTGCTCCTGAACTCGGATTTTGTTTATTACGCCTTCCCGGATTTCAAGGTCAAATTCCTGAGAAAGAACATCTTCCACAGCCTGAGCCTCGCTCTGCCTTACACAGAAAGAAATTGTATATTCTGAAGAAGACTGGGTAATCAAAAGCATTGAGATTCCTGCCCGGCTTACGGCGGCAAAGATTCGGCTTGCGATGCCTGTTTTTCCCTTCATTCCGCTTCCAGAAACGGAAACGAGCGCCGTGTTTTTAAGACAAGAAATTCCACGGACAGGACCGGCGTTCTTCTCGCTTTCAAAAGGTCCTTGCCCGATTCTTGTACCCCGCGCTTCTGGATTATGTGAGTTTAAGCTCCATGCCTCGATGTTTTTTGCCGCCAAAGGAGCGAGAGTTTTCGGATGAAGGACTTTACTTCCGAAGAAAGAAAGCTCCATCGCCTCTTCGTAAGTCATATCCTCGACTAAGATTGCATCAGAGACAACACGAGGGTCTGCCGTGTAAATTCCGTCTACATCTGTCCAGAATTCGCATTTACTTGACTCAAGACAGCTTGCAACGACAGCCGCAGAAAAATCTGAGCCGTTTCGGCCCAGTAAGCCCATTTTAACCTCGTCGTCGAGATGCTCGCTCCATGCACAGACAAATCCCGGCATTAAAATGACTCGATTCTGAGCGCTTTTGCCGCCATCCTTGTATGGAGAAAGAGCAATCTGAGTGCGACCGTAATCCACATCGCCCTCGGCTTGATTTCCAGTCGTGAAGATAAACCTTCGGCTGTCAAGAACGATTACATCCTGACCTTTTGCCTTTAAAACCTCATTTACGATTGGAACACAGCAAAGCTCGCCCATTCCCATAATCCGGCAGTGAATTGAAGAAGGACATTCTCCAAAAGAAGCAACGCCGTTCAAGAGTTTTTCAAGCTCGATAAAGTTATTTTCTATTTTTTTGAGAGTCTCGCCTGCGCTAAAGCCCTTTACCTGAGACTCAATTTGAGAGCAGATTTCTGCGTGGGTTTTTCTTATGCTTTCGACATAAGTGGCAGCTCGTCCGCCCGTGACACAGCCGTCAATTGCACTCTGTAAGCTGTTTGAAACGCCAGCGACGGCAGAAACGATAACGCTGATTCGGTCTTCTTTTGCACGACCAATCATAATTTCCACAGAATCAAGAATTCTTTTGGCACTTCCCATTGATGTGCCACCGAATTTGAGAGTAAGCATAAGTTCCTCTGTAAAAAAAATAAATTAAATGTTTGAACATTTAATTTATTTTTTTAAGCCACTTCGTAATGAAATGAGAAGTGGTATTTTATGAAGCAAGTTTCCAACGGAAACTTGTCAGGAAAAAAAACAGACGCTATTTTAGGATGTTTTTTTTCCAATGCCTCGATTTTTTAAAATGATGTAGAGATTATATAGAAAATAAGACTTTAACTCAACATTACACTCGACATTCTTTCAGATTGTGGTATAATCATAAAGATATAGAGATTTTGGAGATTTATTTTTGGACACTGACAAAGCAACCCGATTTACACGAATTTTTCTTGTTTGCCTAACAGCAGAAGCACTAAATTACATTTCTGCCTACATCTGTTGCGATGTTTTTCACATTCCTCTCTTTATGGACACGATTTTCACTGTCGCTATAACTTTTTATTACGGATTAGTCCCGGGGCTTTGTGTTGGAATCGGCTTCAATATTTTAAGCACACTCATCCAGGTTTCGCGCGGTTACTCCCTTGACCCCTTTGCCTTTCTTTTTGGAATCTGCAGTGCGCTTGTCGCTCTCGTCACCTGGTTCTTCGCCCGCAAAAAAGAAGAATTCAAAATCTCCAGGACTATCACAATCCTCTATCTTATTCTGATTGCAGTCATTTCTTCTTTTTTGGTAATTATATCCAGCGGTCTTATCGACTTTATGCGTTTTACGATTCTCGACATTCCAGACCGACTTGCGCCTATCAAAGATTTTACAGACTCTTTCGTCGATATGCACTTCTCACTTTTGGCGTCTTCAATTTTGGCACAAATTCCCCTCTCAATTACGGACAGGCTCATCACGACTTTCTTAGGCTTTGAAGTTTTCAAAGGTATGGTCTATTTTTTAGGCGAGGAAGACTGGTAAAATATGAATTATGAGGAACAAATCGCTCAGCTTCAATCAATAATTCACTCATACACGATATTTTTTATCATCTTTGATTTTGTTTTTTTTATCGTCGCAGTCGGAGCTATAATTCTTGCCATAAAATTCTTAAAATCCAAAAGAACTATGCTCGACTCGGCAGAGCATTTAAAATTTACGATTCAGGGACAGGAAGAAGAACGAGGCCGCATTGCACGGGAGCTTCACGACACCGTAGCTCAAGATTTACGATATTGCAAAAGTCTTGCTGAAAAGCTTGAAGAAAAAGAGCTTTCCTCTATTCTTGAAAAATCTTTAATCGAAGTTCGTTCAATGAGCTACAACCTCGCGCCTCCCGACATCACGAAAAATGATTTAGTCGCAAACCTCGTGAATCTTTGCCAGACCTTTGAAGAGAGAAGCGGGCTTGACTTCCGTCTTACCGTCACGGAAGGAATCGACACTTATTTTTTAACTCAGCCAGAAAACTTAAATCTATACAGAATCGTGCAGGAATCCTTAAATAATATCATCAAGCATGCGTCTGCAAGTGAAGTTACGGTTCTTATCAGAAATGAAATCGGCTCTGAAAACCGTGGAATCTATATTTTTATTACAGATGACGGAAAGGGTTTTGATGTAGAGCGGCGAAGAAAAATCGCTGCGGAAACTAAGCACTTTGGACTTTTCGGAATGACTGAGCGCGCCCGTGCAATTGGGGCAAAACTCGAAATCAGTTCAGAAGAAGGCGTCGGAACTCAGGTTACGATTATCAAAGAAATGGAGACTTTAAAAAATGGACAGTAAATCAAAATATGGCCTTGAAGGAACGACTTTTTTCGTCGTAGAAGACCACGCCCTTACGAATCTTGGAATCAGGCAGTTTCTCGAAAATGAGGCGGGCTTTATTTGCAAGGGATTTGCGTCAACAAAAACGGAGTCCTTTGACAAGCTGGTTGAGCTTTCAATTATGGGACCAAGCGGGCTTCCAGAGATTTTAGTCCTTGACCTTTTTTTAGGAGATGAAAGCGGAATCGACATTCTTCGGGAAATAAAAATTCACTTTCCGACAATAAAAACCGTAGTTTATTCGATGTACTCAAATCCAGGCATCGTAACGCTTCTTCTTGAAATCGGGGCGAAAGGCTTTGTTTCAAAGGCGGGAACAGAAAAAGAGCTTTTAAAAGCAATTGGAGCCGTTAAGCGCGGTGAATCTTACATTCAGCCGACACTTTTTGCTTCGTTAAAGACATATCAGAACATTCTTGACAGTCTTACAAAAAACGAGCGATTTATTTTGAACAAGATTATCGAGCGAAAGACCGTCGAGCAGATTTCAGAGCTTCTTGAAGTTTCAGAAACTGCCGTACAAAGCCTGCTCAGCCGAATTTTGAGCAAGACAGGCTCGAAAACCCAGAAGGATTTGATTACTCAGTTTGGCTAAAAAAAAGAGGAAACGCAACCTTAAAAAGGTTTCTTTTCCTCTTTCAAACTCTTTTTCTTCCAAATTAGGCTTCAGAAAGCACATCTTTTAGAATCGCAAGTCCTTCGTCAATTTCCTTGTATGAAATGTTGAGCGGAGGCACGATTCTTAAGGTGTTTGCGCCCGCCGTCGAAGTGAGCAAGCCTTTTTCAAGCAATTTCTTTTCGACATCAAGGGCTTTTGCACCGTTTATCATATCAACGCCAATCATAAGGCCTTTTCCACGGATTTCACCGACGAATTTTGAATTAAATTCAGCGATTTTCTTTCGCATATACTCGCCTTTTTCTGTTACAGACTGCAAAAAGCCTGGTTTTTCAAGCTCATGAAGAACAACAAGGCCTGCCGCACAAGCCAAAGGATTTCCGCCAAATGTTGACTGATGGTCGCCCGCCTTAAAGACATCCGCCGCCTTTCCTCGAATCAAAATTCCGCCAAAAGGAACTCCGCCTGCCGCTCCCTTCGCAAAGGAAACGACATCAGGATTAAAGCCCAGCTGCTCACTTGCAAGCAAAGTTCCCGTGCGGCCAAAGCCTGTCTGAACCTCGTCTGCCATAACGATTGCGCCGGCCTTTCGGGCAGCGTCAGCGGCCGCTTTTGCCCAGTCACTGTCCACAATGTTGACTCCGCCTTCGCCCTGAACACACTCAATCAAAAGGGCTGCGGTCGTGTCGTCAAAAGCTGTTTTAATTGCTTCCCAGTCGTTTGCCTTGATTGTCTTAAAGCAGTCTACATAAGGAGCAAAGCAAGCCGGATGGAATTTTTCCTGACCGGTTGCCGTAAGAGTTGCCAGAGTCCTGCCGTGAAAAGAAGATTCGAGCGTGTAAATGACCCGTCGTTTTTCGCCGCCGTTCAAATATCCGTATTTTCGTGCCAGCTTAATTGCAGCCTCGTTTCCTTCCGCGCCACTGTTTCCGAAAAAAACGGCGTCAAAGCCTGTCTTGGAAAGCAATTCGCCCGCATACTGGACACCAACATCGCTTACAAAGTAATTGCAGATATGAATCTGTTTTTTTGCCTGCTTGGAGATTGCCTTTACGAGCGGCTTAAAGTTGTGCCCGAGACAATTGACAGCAATTCCTGCCAGAAAGTCAATGTATTTTTTTCCGTTTGAGTCGTAGCAAGTTGCCCCCTTGCCCTTTACAAAAGTAACATCAAACGAACCGTAATTATTTACAACATTTTTAGAAGCCATTTCTTTATTCCTTATATTTTGTTCTCAGAGATTACCACAGATTTTAATTTTGGGAAAGAGAATAAAAATTGACGAGTGGCAATAGTTACATTACAATGAAACTCTAAAAACTTCAGTTTTTAGAAGTTCCCCTTCCCTTATGAGGAGCCTCGTATGAAAAAAGTTTTTAAGGACAGATTCCTCGGCTTCCCTCGAAATGACAGGTTTTTTACTTTGATTTTTTCACTTCTATTCCTTGTTTTTCTTGTTTCCTGCCAGAATTTTCTTGAAGGCGCGGAGCTAAAAAAGCAGCTTGACGAGCAAATTGATTACGCCAACGCACAAGAGTGCATCCTAATCGTAAAATCTGATGAAAAGTTCGGAAGCTTTTTGTCTGCCGGCGAAAAGCCCTGCAAAGTCGGCTACACGACGAGCCTTCAGTTTACGCTCAACAAAAGCGACTACATTTTCAACGGACTAAAGGCAGTTTCCCAGACGGATGCAGGGCAAGACCTTTCAGGATTCGTGGATTTTACCCTTAACGAAAAAGAAAGCGATATCAAAAACGGAATCTATAAAATCACCGTCAAGCTTTTAAAAGCATCGGCCGACATTCTGATTCAGCCGGACTGCACGCTTCTTCCAGAAATCACTTCTTACAGCCCGTCTCCAGGCGAAATAAATTACTCGAACACACCAATTACCATAAATTTCAATATGGCAATGGAAAATCTTTTTTGCTACGGACAAGAAAGCATTTCAATAAAATATCTTACGCTTGATATGTCAGATTTTTTTGAAAAGCCGGTTTTTGATTCAAAAACGAACATTCTGACCTTAACCCCTGATTCCCAAAAGCTCAGGGAATTCATCGAAAATCAAAATCTGGCTTACATCAGCCTGGAACTGTCTTTCGGAAAAAATATCACGGCAAAAATAAACGGCGGGGATTATTCTCTCAAAAATTCTCCAACATTTACGGTGCGATACGAGCCAAAAATTGAGACAACTCCGCCCGAAAAATACGAATTCTTTGTTACGCGACACGAAATTTCCTTAGAAAACGCAGAAAACCTTCCGGAGGAAGAGAAATTCAATCAAGTTCTTCTTTCTGCAATGACCGACGAACAAATTTTACAGAACCGCACGAACGGCACATTTTACATCTACGGAAAATATTATGACGCAGAAAGCGGGGTAAACAGCATTAAGATTACGGAGAAAAGGACAAATGACACAAAGTCAAATATCGTCTATGAAGAAGAAAAATCTGTAATTTATGACAGTAATTCTGAAAATGCCAGAATCGAAAAAAAAGACGGATACGGAATTTTTTGCATAAAATATGAAAGCCTTCTGGAAGACGGCGCTCTTCTTTTTTCTGTAACAGCCGTGGATAAAGCGGGGAATAGTTCTGATTCCCAAAATTTTACGGCGATAAAGAATAACGGCATCAACTACGAGGCTATTATCCGGAATCTACCTAAAGATTTTAAGATAAACGATGTTTTTGACAAAGAAACTTATAAGGAGAATCTGAAAAATCTTAAAATTTACGGCTCAGACATAAACACTGTAAATTATGCGACTTTTTATGGCACCGTAAAACTTTCAGAAAAAAATATGCGCTTTGCCTGCGAATATACGGACAAGGACGGCGGTTTACGACACGAAGATTTTAGCGATTATGACGAGGAAACAGGAATGTTTAACCATACGCTTGATGTAGAAAATGTGGCAAATCTTTGCGTAAAACTAATTTTGACAATCGATATAGGAAAAGTTCTTGAATCTGAGATTTGCTTTCCCTCAAAGCCCTGCATTTCAAATCTTACAAATGTTAATAGTACAGGTAATAAATATACGAAAATAGAATTTGCTCCGTCAGGGAAAGGCAGTTTTAATTCTCTTCTGTGCCTTTACTATAATGATGAGGGTATTCTTTGCTCGAAATCTTTTGGTAACACTATAAAATTCTACGACTCAGGCGATGAAAATTATATCATTCCTTATGAATACCTTTATGGAGAAATCAGCGAGGAAATTTATTCATATAATACGACTCTTTCTGCATTGACAGATACCGTCTCCGTGGAAGACATTTCTTTTTCAAAGGGGAATGAAGCTGGCAAAATTGATTTTACGGTTACGCTAAGTGATGACTCCTGGTCAAAATTTGATTCAATCTTTTTTAAATATACGATATCTTCAGAAAACTCTATCGTAACTTCTAAAAATTATTTTTTTGAAGCCGGAAGTTTAAGTCAGACTTTTTCTGAATATCAAGGCTACATTTATGATTCTGACTTGACATTTGAATTTTATGGCATAAAAGGAACAGTTCAAAGCTCTGTTTCAAAATACACAAAATCCGGAATTACAGGCGCAGATTATGACTCTATAACTCCAACATTGGCTTATCAGAGAAACGGTTTTGAATACCTGACTTTAAATCTTACTGATAAAGGAACAGGCCCCGAAAGCTGCACGATTCTTTTAAACGGAAAAACTGAATTTTACATGAGTGAGGAGACGGGTTTTTCGCTAGAAATTCCACTTTATTATTTTGATAAGGGCGAAAATCTTTTTTATTATACGGCGACTGATAAGGCAGGAAATTCTGTAACAAAAAATCTCAAATATCAGCTGGACTATTCTGGCACTTATTCAAGTTTAATAAATGACTCCGGAACTTATCAGCTTGTAAGTGATGAAGTCTTTGAAACTGATGAAATTCAGAATTATGGGCAGAATGTCTTTCTTTACGCTTTTAGTGATTCGGGAAAATGGGAAAACGGCAGCGACTCTTATGCGAAATGCTCTAAAGCAAGTTCAACTGGCGAAAACGGAGGCACAATCTACAAACTAAATTTGAATAAGTTTACTATTCCAGAAGATTCTTTTGTAAAAATTATAACCCTGTATTCAAACGCTTATTCCATTCCCAAAGTTTTCTACACAGGCTCCCCTTCAAGCGGAAAATACGACTTATTGCTGGCAAACGGCTCTTCAAAAGAAAGCGTTGCGATTCAAAGTGACAGCTTAGTTTTTGTTCATACGCTCGTAACAGATAAATCTTATGAAGAATGTAAGGACTGGTCACCAGCTGAATGGCTTTGCTATAAAAAATCTGTCGGGGAAAGCCTTCTTGATTTTTCAACAGTCCGGCTCGCCCAAAAATACACAATTCCCGCGGAAGAAATTTGCGAAGGCGAATGTTACTGCGTAATCGCACACTTTGCCGACGGCGGAGAAGCAATAAGTGAAATCTGGCAAAAATAGCCGTAGCTTTGCACTTGACAAAAAATCTCAAAAAGCATAAAACTTTGCCTATGAATCGCAACACTTTTGACGCGACAGGAAAAATTTCTCAAATGGCTATGCTCTCTTACTCTTATTATAGCTATTTTTATTTTTCTCGATTTTATCCGTGTCTGTCGAAAGTCTTACGCGCGAGTTAATGCGTAAAGTTGCGAATTTAAATCTGGCAATTACAGGGCTTTCGACTAACATCGGAAGCCCTTTTTTTATGCCTAAGGAGTTATTTTTATGATTATCGTATTAAAAAACGGAGCGGAAGCTCAAAAAGTCGAGGATTTAAAAAAGAATCTGAAATCTCGCGGTCTTGACATTCACGAGTCAAAGGGAAGTGATGTCACGATTTTGGGTCTGATTGGCGACACAAGCAGAATTACGCCAGAAGAGCTTTTGGCAAATGAAATCGTTGAAAGCGCGCAGAGGGTAAAGGCGCCCTACAAACAGGCAAGCCGAAGTTTTCACCCGCAAGACACGGTGATTTCAGTGAGAAGAGATTGTCGGCTCAAGGCCGACAATGACGGGGCTGGCGACAATGACAGGGCTGGCGACAATGACAGATTGGGGGCGGACATCGGGGACGGAAAAACCTGTGCCATTATGGCAGGTCCTTGCTCGGTGGAGACAGAGGAGCAAGTCGTTGAGGTTGCAAAGGCTGTAAAAAAAAGCGGGGCAAGATTCCTCAGGGGAGGAGCCTTCAAACCAAGGACTTCGCCTTATTCATTCCAAGGCCTCGGGGCGGAAGGACTGGAGCTTCTTAAAATCGCCAGAAAAGAAACAGGGCTTCCGATTGTCACGGAGCTTATGGCTATAAATCAGATTCCTCTTTTTGAAGATGTTGACATCATTCAGATTGGAGCCAGGAATATGCAGAATTTTGACCTTTTAAAAGAGGTAGGAAAACTTAAAAATCCAATTCTGTTAAAGAGGGGGCTTTCTGCCACCGTAAAAGAATTTTTGATGAGCGCCGAATACATTATGGCAAGCGGAAACGAAAATGTAATTCTCTGCGAGCGGGGAATCCGTACATTCGACAATTACACACGAAACTGCCTTGATTTGAGCATAGTTCCGTACCTTAAAAAAGAAACGCATCTTCCTGTCATTATTGACCCAAGTCACGCCTGCGGAATCCGCTGGATGGTTCCGACTCTTGCTAAGGCTGCGGTCGCGGTTGGGGCTGACGGACTTATTATTGAGGTTCACAACAACCCTGAAAAAGCTTTGTGTGACGGAGAGCAGAGCTTAACGCCGACACAATTCGATGATTTGATGAAAATTCTTTCAAAATACGCAGCCGTTGAAGGAAGACATCTGTAAAAGTCGGTAAAATCCAAAAACTAGGCTGAAAGTATTTTTCCGAACTCGCTATAATAAATAGATTAAAAAAGTAAGGTAAAAATTTCAGAATCACATATTTTCAAAAAGGAAAAGGAGGAATATTGTGAAAAAGTTTTTGGAAAAGACACTGGCCGCCACAATTGGCGTGCTGGCAATGCTCTGGATAGGCTGCTCTGCGGATTCGTCTGGCGGAAATGGCGGTGAAAGCAAAATTACAGCGATTTCTATTACGGCTAGTCAGTCCGCAACTTATATAAACGGCACGCTTACTTTGACTGCAAATATCACTCCGTCAAATGCAAGCGGGTACGAGCTCGTTTGGGAGAGTGATGATGACAATATAGCAAGTGTTACAAAAACCACTGCTACTACCGCAGAGCTTACAGGAGTTGGCGCAGGAGAAGCAACTATAACAGTTACTGAAAAAAATAATACCTCTATCAAGAGCGAAATCAAAATTACAATTCATGAAAGCTCCACAGATCTAACTGAGGAAGAAAAACAAGCAAAAACATCTGAAGACAACACTGTAACACCAGGTGGCACAGAAGCAACGGGTGTTATGGACACGCCGACAACCGCCGATGTTTCAAACGCTACGGTGAACATCGTGAAGAGCGAAGGCTGGCTCAACAGCGCCTACATCGTGTTTGAGCAGGTTGAGGGCGCGACGTACAAGGTTCTCTGCGATGATGTGGAAATCGACGCGCCGCTCATCCGCTACTACGACACCTACACATACTACGAACAGAGCGAAAACGCGGACCTGCAGGTGACATGGACGAAGAAGACGCTCTCGAAGGTTGTCCGTGCTGACGCTCTCGGTCTTGCCGCCGGTGAGCATACGATGAAGGTTTGTACGGTTGGGACTGAAAACACAAGCGAATACTCGACAGCATCGATGAAGGTAGTCGATCACGACAGAAGTGGATTCGCATTCGCTCCAAGTGCAACAACGACACCTGGCGCCTACAAGGCGGACGGTACGCTCAAGGACAACGCAATCGTCATCTACCTCACTCAGGGAAACAAAAAGACTGTGACCGCCACAATCGGCGGGAAGTCATACACAGGCATTCAGGACATCACTCAGGCAATCAAGACGAAGAATACTTCAAATCCTGTTGATATCCGAATCATTGGAACCGTAAAAGCTGAAAGCAATGATCTTTCATGCGCTGACATGAAGTCAGCGTATGCGATTGGCGTGAAAGGCGCTTCCCAGGTGACAATCGAGGGTGTAGGACACGACGCTACACTGTACGGAGCTGGAGTCGCAGCCTTCCAGAGCGAATATATCGAAGTCTCCAACCTTGGTCTCATGAAGTGGGGTGGCGGTAAGGACGGTGACGGAGTTTCTCTCAAAGCAGGAGAATACGCTTGGATTCACAACTGCGACTATTTCTACGGGGATGCAGGTAGCGATGGCGATCAGGTGAAGGGCGACGGCTCTATGGACTTGAAGGACGACCAGCAATATACGACAATCGCTTACAACCACTTCTGGGATTCTGGAAAGATGTCTCTCTGTGGTATGAAGAGCGAGACAGGTCCGAACTACATCACATACCACCACAACTGGTTTGACCACTCAGACTCACGACACCCTCGCATCCGCACGATGACAGTTCATGTCTACAACAACTACTTCGACGGAAACGCAAAATACGGCGTCGGAGTCACGACAGGGGCGAGCTGCTTTGTCGAGCAGAACTTCTTCCGAAACGCCCACGACCCGATGATGTCTTCAAAGCAGGGAACAGATGCGCAGGGGTCTGGAACTTTCTCAGGTGAAGCTGGTGGTGTCATCAAGGCCTACAACAACAAATTCGTTCAGAACAACACGAACGGCGTAAAATTCCAGTACATCACGAACAAGTACGACTACACGAACAATAAGGAACTCGGCAAGTACAAGGAATGGTACGAGACCGTGGGAACAGACAACGGTGACGGAACTTGGACAATTTATGACTCGAAGGTGACCGATACTGATGACGAAATCGCGGACAATTCCCTCATCGCTATCGAGGATGCTTCGAAGAAGGGAGCGTACTATCAGATTTCAAAGAGCAAAACAGGATTCTATATTGATGTCCCTGCGAATGTCACAAAAGTCATCGTAAAGGCAAAATGCGGTTCAAGCGACAAGACTGGGACGAGCGAGATGCTTTCTGTAAACGGCACTAAGACATCTATTGATTTATCTGCCGATTATAAAGAATATGAAACAGAAGTTTCTGTCACAACAGACACAACAATCGAAATCGCAAATGTCAACTCAAGTTGCTCTATGAATGTAAAAGAAATCAAAGTCATCGCAACGAGCGGCTGGCAAACGAAACTCACTTCCGGCGCAGATTTGACGAACATCGACGCTTACGAAGTCGACAACCGCTCCGACCAGGTTCCGGCAAACGTGACCACGAAATCTGGTGGCACACAATACTCCAACTTTGATGTTGCTCTCGGTGACAGCGGAATGGGTGTCACTATCGCGCCGACAGAGCCTGAACAGGCAAAAGCGGATGTCTTGAAATATTCTGGCCGCCACGAAAGCGACTACTACTACAACTTTGACAACTCCGTAGATGACGCAAGCTATGCGAAGAACGACACGCTGAACAATGAGCTTGTCGCCTACACGAGCGGCCTCACCGCCACCCAGGGCATTTCCGCAAGTTCATCATCTTCTGGTGACTCAAGTGACGACAGCGGAGACTCTGGAAATACGGAGACAAGCGGAAGTACGACAACGACAACGCCAGCCTCAATTACTTATCCAACTACAACCTTGTTGGCTGGCTCATATTCAAGCAAATTTACAAATATTGGATTTAGTCTTGTAAATAATTCAAATTCTAGTTCTATTGCAGACAAACAGATTGATATTTACTATGGAGATTATCTTGCGTTCCATCTTGATTCAGCTTGCACTGTAGCTTGTACAACGGTTGGAAATAAAGGTTGTGCAATTATTGGTTCTAATGGTACCGTATATAAAGATTTAGGAACTGACACAGGCTCATTCTCATTAAATCTTGCAAGCGGAGATTATTACATTACAACAGGAACAGGAGTCCCAAGTGGAAAGTATACTCGCTTAAAACCGACTATTTCTATTACATACAGTACAGAATAACTTCCCTTTCCCCCGTGCAACACGGGGGATTTTTTGTGTTTCCATTATCTTTATTTTATTATCACCCAAGTAGCGCCGTTTCCGCCCATGTTTCTGTCGGGGTGACCTGAGGAGCCTAAATTTTTGTTCTGTTCAATAAAAGTTCTGACCATCGGACCTAAAACAGGGTCGCTTCCATTTGAATGATTTCCCTTTCCGTGAATAATCAGAATTTTTTTAAGTCCGCGGCGAACTGCATCATTTACAAACGAGGTGAGCCTGCTCCACGCTTCCTCCCGCGTCAGTCCGTGCAAATCAATTCTTGCTTCGGGTCTCATTGTGCGAAGATATTCCCTGCTTTCCATTTTTGCCCTCTCGGCATATTCATCAGCAGCCTTATCCTTGTCGGTGACGCCGTATCGGCGAAGCCAAAGCTCCATCGGATTTACAGTCTGTTTTGATTCCCGTTCCATCTGCTCTTCATAAGTTCTTCCCTCACTTTCCAGCCTTGCTCTTTTCCGAGCAGCCTTTTCTTCGGCAGTTGGAGCGTTTGCCATTTTGTGCGAAACCTGAGGAACACGGGCTTTCTCTTTAGAGCGCGTTTTTTCGCTTTTTTGCACATCGTCCCACTGTGCCAAAATATCACCAAAATCCATAATTTACTCCATTCTATTCAAGCTCTATCAGATTATCATTTTTTGTCCAGCCTGAAAATTGCTCGCCTTCTACGAATGACCAGAAGGCCGTTTTTTCTTTAATTTTTACTTTTTCGCCGCCTTCGAATTTCTGACCGACAGCCTTGTCCTCTGGAACCTGCTTTACCTGTCCGCCGGCAAAAATCGCCTGTTTTTTTCCGAAATGCTTCTCAAAGAAAGAAAGTCTTGTGTTTCTTGCCAGCTTTTCGTATTTTTCCCGCTCAGAGACAAGATTTATCTGTTTTTTGCCAGTCGGTTCATTTTCAGAATCAGGATTTTTAAATGCGTTTTCAAAAATATCATTCTGCCTGCCAGAAAAAAGTGACAAAGTCTTGTTTTCTGAAGGTTCATTTTGATTAGTCACGATGATTTTTACATTTTTTGGCTCTTCAAGCACTCTTTTCTCACCATTAAAAGTTACTGCCTCAACGGTGATTTCTGGAAGAGAATAAGCCCCAGATTTTAAGATTTGCCATTCAAAGCGAGCAAGATTTTTTGTGTCATAAGAAAATTCCGTTAATTTTTCTTTTCCATTCGCAAAATCTGCCCTCTCAACCTCTCGAAAAATTGAATTCTTTGGGAGAGTCCATTTAAATGACAGGATTTGCACCGCATATCGTACATTCAGTAAAAAAGTGATTTTTTCGCCTTTTTTAAAGGTGTAAGTATTTTTATCCGTAAGATTTTTTTGATTTTTAAATTCTATTTCGAGTTTTGGCGAAATAAGGGCGGGATTTTCGTGCACAAAAACGCTTTCAAACTCAAAATAATGATTTTTTCCGTTTATTTTTGCAAAAAGCGGGGGGATGTGGCTCTCTCCGCTTTCAGAAAAAGTAAACCACAGCGAAAGAAGAGTTCCCCTCTCCCCACGCTCAGAAACAAATTCTTCTTTTTTTGATGATGAAAACTTTACGCCTGAAGGAAGGTCTGGCAGTTCAATCTGAAGATTTTTCGGTTCGACTCCGACAAGGGAAAGCTCATAGCAATTTTCCATCTGAGTAAAAAAAATTTCCGATCGAGGTAAAAGCTTTTTGTCAGAAAAATTGTCAGATGAAAAGGCAAAAAATGGCAGGAAGAGAAAAAAAACTGAAAATTTAAAAGACTTTTTGAAAAAAAACATTTAAAATTACCATACTTGTCGCTGGAGACAAAAAAATTATATCATAAAGCCAGAAAAATCTATAGAAAAGAGGAGAAAAAAATGGAATTTGATTCAAAGCATGCAGTTATTGTACCGGAAGGCGTTTTTGTTATTGGTACATTTGACGAAAATGGAGTTCCCAACGCAATGAATGCGGCCTGGGGAATTCAGTCTGATTACGAGAAAATCTCGCTTTTTCTTGCCCCTCACAAAACGACTGAAAACTTAAAAAAGACGGGGGCTTTTACAATCGCTTTTGCGACAAAAAATACGGTCGAGATTTCTGATTATTTCGGAGTTGAATCAGGAAAAAATGTAAACAAAATCGAAAAGGCCGGAGTGCATGTTCACAAAAGCACTCATGTAAACGCACCAATCATCGAAGAATATCCTTTGGTTCTTGAATGTGAAGTCGAAGAATGGGACGAAAAAAAAGAAATGCTCACCGGAAAAATTGTCGCCGAGCAAGTTGACGAGTCAATCTTAACGGACGGAAAAATTGACCTTGGAAAGCTTCAGCCGATTATGTACGACGCTTCCTTTCATGTCTACCGTGTGATTGGCGAAATCGTCGGAAACGCCTTCAAAGACGGGCTTAAAATCAAAAATAAGTAAGTTATTAGCCCAAATATCGACTTTCGTCACTCACAAGAAAATTGTGTTTAAAATCGAAAAAGACACGTTCGCTTCACACGCGCAGCCTAAAGCATTTATTTTTTATGCGATTGGTGGGGCTAATAGGGTTTTGCTCCATGAGGGATTTTCTCACCTGCGAGTGTTCCGCACCCGCACTGCTTTTTCGTTTAAAAACGCTATTTTTTCAATAACTGTAAAGGAAAGTCGACATTTTACCTTATCTGTCGGTAAGAAGAAGTAATTTCGACTTTTGCATTACGGAAAAACACTGAAAACTTACCGATTG
>FLNY01001620.1_pt1 | contig 17422 bp, 10 predicted proteins | sample 1140381 | NCBI WGS metagenome assembly FLNY01 (sample SAMEA3878172, study PRJEB12797) | bioreactor metagenome | biome: Moose rumen | place: Sweden | collected 2011-10
CTGGCCAACTCCGACAGAAGAACAAAAGGCCAAGATTGAGCAGACAGCGCAAGCTATTCTTGATGCACGCGCCCTCTACCCAGACAGCAGCCTTGCCGACCTCTACGACGAACTGACGATGCCCATCGAACTGCGTAAAGCCCACCAGGACAACGACCGCGCCGTGATGCAGGCCTACGGTTTCGATGTCAAAACAACAACGGAAAGCATCTGCGTTGCCGAACTCTTCAAACTATACCAGCAACTGACTGAGACATGAGCAGCTGAAAATATTGACTTTCGAATCATCAAAGCCCTTCTGGGGGGAAACGATTGAGTAAATATCACCCACGGTACTGCCCCTTTTCTGGCACGGAGGGTATATCCGCAGGGCGAAACACAAAGTGCTGTACAGAAAGTGACAGGGGACAGGCACTTGTCACACTTTCCCACAATAGAATTTACAAAAAAGGCGGAAAAATAAGTCACTTTTGGCCTGGATTCCCAAACCCATCTTCAACCCTTGCTTGACCTAATCACCCTGTCATAAAAGCCTTGCAAACAGCCCTTATCGAGCCACCTTTTGGTCCGCTACCTTGCATGCAATAAAATGCCTTCTATCGCATTCTTTGAGTGTTGTAAGGTGTTCCATTTCAACCTTGCTAATCTCTACTGGAGGTTTTTTTTCTTCATCATTGTAATGACTTGGTAATCAATTGCAAAGATGCGAAAATTTCTCCAGTTATTCTATATCTAAATTATTAAAATCAATAAAATATGTAAAATTCAGCTTTATTTCCGTCAAAAATGACAACATCGTTACAACTTATTTTTATCATTACTAGGAGGGACCGTTTATACGTCAAAAAAATTATTAGGGTTAAAGTTGAGCTAAAAACTATTGGTCCTTTCTGTCAACTGAAGGGTGAATATCCTAAAGAAGTCTACGTCAATGGCTTGGCTGATGGCCCCAAGGTAGAAAATATACAAGATTAAATCTATTGTTGGGTTGTGAGAGCTTGTAGTTTCTCGATGGCGGAGTGGATGGAATCGACATTGTCACAGACAAGGGAAAGCCGTGCGGACGATTCTCTGAGATGGGAGTTGCGTTGGTGAGTTTGTGCATAGTTTATCAGAAGGGAGAAGTTGGGAGACTGATAGAAGGGGTTGTCTTGATTCTGAGGAAAAAATAGAACCATTTTGTTTTGTTTGAGAACTATTTTTTCAACTCCGAAATCCTTAGCCATATATCTAAGAGTGATGGTTTTTATAAGTTCCTGGGTTGCTTTTGGTATTTGTCCAAAGCGGTCGATGAGGCGATTGCGGAAGCCATCAAGTTCATTTTCTGTGCTAAGGTCGTTGAGTTCTTTATAAAGTTGCAGTCGTTCTCCGATATTGGAGACGTAGTCGTCTGGGATGAGGACTTCGAGGTCGGTTTCGATAAGGCATTCTTTGACGAATTTATATATTATCGTGTTTTCTGATTTCTGGATATCCGTATTTTCTGGTTTGTCGCGGAAGAGGTCTTGGAATTCGCTTTCTTTGAGTTCGTCTAGTGCTTCGTTGAGTATTTTGTGATACATGTCGTAACCAATCTCGCTGATGAAACCGCTTTGTTCGGCTCCAAGGATATTACCGGCACCTCTGATGTCGAGGTCTCTCATGGCTATGTTGAAGCCGCTACCGACATTGGCGAATTCCTCGATGGCACGTAGGCGTTTTTGAGCTTCGTCAGTGAGTATGTTGTAAGATGGGACGAACATGTAGCAGAAGGCTTTCCGGTTGCTACGTCCGACGCGTCCACGCAGTTGATGCAGGTCGCTGAGTCCAAATTGCTGGGCGTTGTTTATAATCATTGTGTTGGCGTTCGGGATGTCGAGACCGTTTTCGATGATGGCGGTGGCGATAAGGACGTCAATATCGCCTTCTATAAAACGCATCATAGTTTCTTCAACGGATTTTCCTTCCATTTGTCCGTGAGCAATAGCTGTTGAGGCTTCGGGTACCAGTCGGTTGACCAGTGCTGCCATCTCCTGTAGGTTTTCAACTCGGTTGTTGATGAAGAAAACCTGACCGTTGCGTGAGAGTTCAAAATTGATGGCATCGCGAATGATATCTTCGTTGAAAGGGGATAGCTCTGTCTGTATGGGCTGACGGTTTGGGGGCGGGGTTTGGATGATGCTGAGGTCACGTGCGCCCATGAGCGAGAACTGGAGTGTTCTTGGAATAGGGGTTGCTGTGAGTGTCAGCACATCGACATTAGCACGCATCTGTTTCAGCTTTTCTTTGACGCTGACGCCGAATTTCTGTTCTTCATCTATGATAAGAAGCCCAAGGTCTTTAAATTTGATTTTGGAGTTGGTGATGGCATGGGTGCCGATAAGGATGTCAATTTTCCCGTTTTCTACATCTTTGATTATTCTATTTTTGTCTTTAGTTGAGCGGAATCTGTTGAGGTAATCAATATTGACCGGCATGCCTTTAAGCCGTTCGGAGAATGTGTTGTAGTGTTGCAGGGCAAGGATAGTAGAGGGTACTAGAAGAGCCACCTGTTTTGAATCGCACACAGCCTTGAATGCGGCACGGATAGCCACTTCTGTTTTGCCGAACCCTACGTCACCGCATATAAGACGGTCCATCGGGGCACTCGATTCCATATCTGCTTTGACATCCTGTGTGGCTTTGTGCTGGTCGGGGGTGTCTTCGTATAGAAAACTAGCTTCCAGTTCGTTTTGCAGATAACAGTCGGGACTGAAAGCGAACCCTGTAGCGGCTTTGCGCTTGGCGTAAAGGGCAATGAGGTCGCGGGCTATGTCTTTGACTTGTTTTTTTGTACGTTGTTTGAGGACCTGCCATGTGTTGCTTCCAAGTCTGTTGAGCGGTGGCTCGGTACCTTCTTTTCCGACGTATCTGCTGATTTTATGCAGTCCGTGTATGCTAATGTAGAGAGTATCTCCACCTTTGTAGACCAATCGTATGACTTCTTGCTGTTTGCCGGCGGTCTCTATTTTTTCGAGGCCTGAGAAGCGTCCCACACCATAGTCGATATGAGTTACATAGTCGCCGGGTTTGAGTTCGAACAGTTCTTTGAGTGTCAGTGCCTCGCGGTTTTGGCTGAGGTCATGAACTTTATATTTATGATAACGTTCAAAAATCTCGTGGTCGGTAAAGCAGAGGATATGTTCGTCATGGTCGACAAAGCCATTGTGAATGTTTGCTGAGCAGTATTCGATATTAAGATTTGAGTCAGGGTTGTCGTTGAGAATTTTTTCGAGGCGTTTACGTTGCTGCTCGGTACCAACGGAGAGCATTAGGGTATATCCATGGTCGCAATAGTCGTTGAGCGTGGAGATCAGTATATCAAACTGTTTGTTGAAAGAGGGTTGGGGTGATGCATTGGTAGTAATCTGTGAGGAGTTACCTTTGATGGAAGACTTGTTACTCGAGTTGGAGGTAATTAGGCTGTGATGATAGAATGAGTCGATCAATTCCGGGTCGAGACAGTCGCAGTCGGTCATATTGTTAGCTAGCCACACTACATCGTTTTCTGCGAGATATTGTGTCAGAAAGACTTCTTCATGAGTATCCTGTGCCGAGTGTTCCGAGTCCTGTGATTCGGACTTTTGGCATGATATGTCTGGAATGATGCTGATTTCATCAAATTGTCTAACGGAGAGTTGTGTTACGGTGTCGAAAGAACGGAGCGAGTCGATAGTGTCGTCGAAAAACTCGATACGAAACGGACGTTCGTTGGCAAACGAGAAGACGTCGATAATGCCGCCACGGACTGCGTATTGTCCAGGTTCGACGACAAAGTCAACATGCTCGAAGTGGTATTCCTGAAGCACATCGGTAACGAAATCCATGTCAAGACGGGCACCTTTGGCGATATGAAGGGTGTTTTTGGTGAGAGTCTTTGCAGAAATTACTTTTTGTTGCAGTGCTTCCGGATAAGAGACAACGATGGAACTGCGTCCGGAGTTGAGTTGTTTGATTACTTCCGAGCGCAAAAGAGTGTTTGCGTTGTCGTTTTCTTCGGGTTGTTGCTGTCGTCGCCATGTGGTTGGGAACAACAGGACGCGCTTATTGTTGTCGTTGTCGCCTTCGTTAAGAAGTGATTCTAAATCATTGAGCAGATAGTAGGCTTCCTCTTTCGAGTTGGTCACTATAAGAAAATTGCGGTCGGAGAATTTTTGAGATAGAGTTGCTTCGACAACAGATACCAGGCTGCCGGCCAATCCTGAAACAAAGGCTGAGGTTTCATCGCTTTCCAAAAAAGCGGAGATGGAGGTTATAACCTTCGAGTTTTGGTAGAGTTCTGTAAGTTGCATAGTAAAAATTGAATTTGCAAAAATACGAAAAAAATAAATAATACGTTAATATGAGTGATTGAATTTGTAATTAACTATAATAAACGCCGCTGATATGAATATACTTTGGGCAGATGATGAAATAGATTTGTTGAAACCGCATATTCTTTTTTTGGAAGAGAAAGGATATAATGTAATTCCTGTCACTTCGGGGACTGAGGCTCTTGACGAGTTGTCAGAAGGTAATGTCGATATTGTTTTCTTGGATGAGAACATGCCAGGATTGACTGGTCTGGACACCTTGACACAGATTAAACGCACACATCCACAAGTGCCCGTCATCATGATTACCAAAAGCGAAGAGGAACATATTATGGATGAGGCTCTTGGGGGTAAGATATCCGACTACCTTATAAAACCCGTCAATCCCAACCAGATATTGCTGACAGTGAAGAAGCATACCGAAGCGCGCCGTCTGGTAAGCGAGAAGTCGACTTTCAGTTATCAGCAACAGTTCCGGGATATAAGTATGCGGCTGGGCGACCGGATGAATTCAGCCGACTGGATTGATTTGTATCGGAAATTGGTATATTGGGATTTGGAACTTGCATCGACTGACGATGCCAATATTCACGACATTTTCATGTCTCAGAAGTCAGAGGCCAATGGTTTGTTCTGTAAATTTTATGAAAATAACTATATAGAGTGGCTTGACGGCACGCGCGAGAAGCCGTTGATGTCGCATACCGTAGTGCGTGAGCGGCTGTTCCCACTTTTAGAGGATGACAAGCCCACATTCATGATAGTCATTGACAATTTCCGTTATGACCAGTGGAAGTTCATCCAGCCTCTTGTAGAACAGTATCTGCGTACCGACAAGGATGATATCTACTATAGCATATTACCCACAACGACACAGTTTGCGCGCAACAGCATGTTTGCCGGTCTGATGCCTGCTGAGATTGAGCGCAAATACCCACAATATTGGGTCAATGAGGACGAAGAGGGATTTAAGAATCAGTTCGAGAACGAATTGATGGCAGAGAACCTTAAACGACACGGTTTCAATATTAAGCAGAGTTACAATAAAGTACTTAATATGCAGCATGGGAAGAGGTTGGTAGATAGCTTGCCCAATCTGATGAAAAACAAGCTCAATATCATCATATACAACTTTATCGATATGCTGAGCCACGCCAGAACCGACAGCAATATAGTGCGAGAACTTGCTTCGGACGAACGTGCTTACCGTTCGGTGACACTCTCTTGGATGGAACATTCCCCGCTACTTGAAGTCATCAAATTCCTCTCAGAACGCGATGTCAATGTTGTCATCACTACCGATCATGGATCGGTACGTATTGACAATCCTGTACGTGTGAAGGGCGACCGCGATATATCGGTGAATTTGCGATATAAACAGGGACGTTTACTCGACTACAATCCGAAGCTGGTTTTCGAGGTAAAAGAACCCCGTAAGATATTTCTCCCGAAACGTTATATCACGTCGCCATATATCTTTGCAAGAGCGGGAGACTTCTTTGCCTATCCCAACAACTACAACCAGTATGTGCAGTACTATATGAATACTTTCCAGCATGGCGGCATCTCGATGGAGGAGATACTGATTCCGTTCATCACGTTGGGAAGCAGGGCGTAGTTGGCTAAACAGTGCCGGTCAAAGCAGATCAAGGCATTTTTCTATAGGAATACCGAGACATGTGTCGACTTGGTCCCGGTTGCGTTCTATCAAGTTGCTGACTACCTCCATGGCTGTGGTGGTACTGGATTTTAGAGTCTCACCGTTCATGAGGTGTCCTATCAGTACAGCCGAGAAAATATCGCCTGTGCCGTGAAAGGCAACAGGTATTTCATCGTAATCGATTTTAAAATATTTACCTTCGTCATGCAGTTGTGGAAATCCGGTTAGAGGTTTGTCACTCCGTCGTCCAATGACGCAGTTTTTTCCGTCGACGCGGGCACTGGTGATGATGACCGACTTGGCTCCTAGAGTTACAATTGCGTCGAGCATATCGCAGGCCTCCTCCCAGTTGCATCCGGAGTCACTGAAAGGTCTGCCGGCAAGGTAGCATGCTTCGGTGTAGTTTGGGAATGTTAGGTCGGCGAGCGAAACCATTTCGCGCATGAGTTCTACTTGTCTGTCACCCAGTCCATTGTATAGCCGTCCGCTGTCGCCCATAATGGGGTCGACGAAGATTGTGGTGTTTTCTTCTCGCAACTGTTTGCAGTAATTAGATACGATATTTGCCTGGAATTCGCTGAACATAAGGCCGGTACATATTGCGTCGAAGTGGAAACCAAGTTTTTGGAAAACAGGAATGGTACCTTTTATATAGTCAGTGGTCTCAAGGATGTTGAAGTGTCCGTAGTCGAGCGTGTTGGAGACTAGGGCAGTAGGCAGGTTGTAGGTTTGATGCCCTAAGTATGTCAAAATTGGGAGCATAGCCACCATTCCTACGTGGCTATGTCCGACAACGTCATTAATGAGGAGTATTTGTTTCATTAATATGTAGTTTACAGTCCTGTTATTTCATACTAAGAGAGATACGGTTGCGTTTCAGGTCGACATCGATTACTTTGACCTGGACATGCTGATGCAGGTGGACTACTTCTGAGGGGTCGTTGATACGTCGATTGGCCAATTGCGAGATGTGGACTAGTCCGTCTTGGTGAACGCCGACATCGACAAAGGCTCCGAAAGCAGTGATATTGGTGACAATGCCAGGAAGTACCATGCCTTCATGAAGGTCTTCGATGCGGGTAACGTTTTTGTCGAATTCAAAGACTTCGAATTTTGCACGTGGGTCGAGACCTGGCTTGTCAAGTTCGTTCATGATGTCGTTAAGGGTAGGCAGGCCACAGTCAGTGGTGATGAATTGGTTGATGTCGATTTGTGATCGTAGTTGGCGGTTGCTCATAAGTTGTTCGACTGTGGCACCGACTTTGGCGGCCATCTGTTCGACTAGGGTGTAGCGTTCAGGGTGGACAGCACTACGGTCGAGCGGGTTGTCGCTCTCGCGGACTCGCAAGAAGCCTGCACACTGCTCGAAGGCCTTATCGCCAAGCCTCTCGACCTGAAGCAATTCATGACGATTATGAAAAGCTCCATTATGGTTACGGTATTCTACAATCTTGTCAGCTAAGGAAGGTCCTATGCCACTGATATATGACAATAGTTCGCGGGAGGCAGTGTTGAGTTCGACACCGACGCTGTTTACACAGCTTACAACCACGTCTTCAAGACTTTCCCGTAGCAACTTTTGATCGACGTCGTGTTGATATTGTCCCACCCCAATACTGCGAGGATCAATCTTGACAAGTTCGCTGAGTGGGTCCATGAGGCGTCGGCCGATACTGACAGCTCCACGTACGGTAACATCGTAGTCGGGGAACTCACGACGGGCCACTTCACTGGCACTATAGACAGAGGCACCGTTTTCGCTGACCATGACGGCAATGACCTTGTTTTTGAAACGACAGCGTTTGACTACCTCTTCGGTCTCGCGTCCTGCGGTTCCGTTTCCAATGGCGATAGCTTCAATCTTGAAGGCTTCGACGAGAGTCTCTAACTTGGCGATGGCTGCTTTCTCTTCGCGAACAGATGTGAAAGGGTAAATAGTCTCGTTGTGAACTAGTTGACCTTGAGCATCAAGACAGACTACTTTGCATCCGGTACGGAAACCCGGGTCGATGGCAAGAGTACGTTTCTGTCCGAGAGGTGATGCCAAAAGCAGTTGCCGCAGGTTCTCAGCGAAGACTGCGATAGCCTGCCTATCGGCACGTTCCTTGAGCAGATTGTAGTATTCAGTCTCGATAGAAGGTGCCAGTAGTCGCTTGTATCCGTCCTTGACGGCGTCGGCTACTTGAAGCGACGACTCGTAGTTGCCTCGCACGAATTGTCGCTGAAGCATTTCTATTGCTGGAGCGTCATCGTCGGGGGCTATTTTGACTCGTAGCAGGCCTTCGCTTTCGCCTCGGAACAGGGCAAGAATCCTGTGAGATGGAGCTCTCATCGCGTTCTCTTTCCAGTCAAACCAAGAACGATATTTGCTGGCCTCTTCCTCCTTGTCTTTGACAATCTTCGAGGAGAGCATTGCAGACCGTCTGAAGAAGTTGCGGACTTTGCCACGGGCTGCGAGGTCCTCACTGACTCGTTCAGCGATGATGTCGCGAGCTCCGGAAAGTGCCTCGTTGGTCGATTCAACGCCTTTTTGTGTGTTTACGAAAGGAGTGGCCAATTCGTGTACATTGCACTGGTACTGTTTCATAAGTGCGTCGGCAAGAGGTTGCAGACCGCGTTCAATGGCCATCGAAGCGCGGGTTTTGCGCTTGGGTTTGTAAGGCAGGTAAAGGTCTTCAAGTTGTGTCATAGTTTCCGCATCAGCAATGAGTTGACGTAGTTCCGGAGTGAGTTTACCTTGCTCGTCAATGCTTTGCAGGATGGCGTCGCGTCGTTTGTCTATTTCCTTTAATTTAATTAGAAGGTCTCGGATTGCGGCTATTTGGACTTCGTTGAGGTTGCCTGTGGCTTCTTTGCGATAGCGGGCTATGAAGGGTACTGTTGCACCCTGTTCGAGAAGTTGGATAGTCTTTTCTACTTGGCTGACGCTGATATTGATTTGTGCGGCGATTCTTTCAGAGTGTGTCATTGGTTGTTTTTTGGGGGTGTTAAGATCCGAAATGACTGTATCGTTAAATGAGTCTTAGACTGTTTTTTTAATTCGATGTTTTAGACTATCAGCTGAAAATCAGTAGTAATCTGTATTTGCGTGTTTGGAATTGTTTTACAAAAGTAAGAAAAAAATCGAGTCAATAAAATATTATTTTCATATATGCGTTATCTGTTCAATAATGTTTAACGATATGAAAAAAGCTCTACTAATCATAGCCCTAATGTCGTTGACGGCAGGTGTATCGTCTCAAGAAATCAGTTCGAGGGCTAAAGCCATGCGTATGATGAATTTTGCCAAACCTGAATATAAGGTTAAGGATATCAAGGTGTTCATTGACACTATGACTGTATATTCGCTTTCGGACTATGTAATTTATCCTTTTGGCAAGTGGGAGAATATAGAACAATTCATTACAAACTCGCAGCTACATTGGTACCGCGATATAGGCTACAAGCAGTATTTCGACTCGATGTCAGTGTCGGTGAATACGCTCCGCAGATTGGATGACAGCTATATAGATATGTACCGTGCAATATGGACCGGTAGGGTAGAGGTGATAGCCGGCAAGATAACCGATCCCGAAGTACTGTTGGACAACGGGGTTCACGTCGGCATGAGCAAGGAAGAAGTCTTCAGAATCATCTTCAAGCGCTTTCCGAAATCGTATGTGACTGATATCAGTGTGCTGAAGGTTATTAGTGGAGCCGGCGAGGTAGGGCAGATATACACCTTCAAAGGTAACAAGCTACGTCATATAGGCATTGTTTCCAAGTATAAGTATTACTAAAAACTCGTTAAGTCTAATATTTCTGCAAATTTTAATTTTACTTAGAAAACGAAACACATCGGTCTTTTTTTTGGTTCCTTTAATCCAATCCATGTAGGACACATGATTGTCGCCAACTCTATGTTGGAATTGACCGATATGGACGAAGTGTGGTTCGTTGTTTCGCCACAGAATCCACTTAAAGAACGTCGCACCCTGCTGGCCGACCATCACAGGCTGCAAATGGTGCGCGCTGCCATTGATGACAACTACCGCATGAGAGCCAGCGATGTGGAATTTCATCTACCCATACCGTCATATACGGTGGTTACCCTTGCACATCTCTCGGACAAATATTCGGATAAGCGTTTCTCGTTGATAATGGGAGGTGACAATCTGGAGAATTTCAAGCGGTGGCGTAATTGGGAGTTTATCCTCGACAATTACAACCTCTATGTCTATCCCAGACCGGGCAGCACCCCTAACGACCTGCAGCATCATCCTCACGTGCATATCGTAGATGTACCATCAATGGATATTTCATCAAGTTACATACGCCAACAGGTTGCTGCCGGTCATCCCCCACGCTATCTGCTAACCGAGCCCGTGTTTCAATATCTTACGGAAATGCACTTCTACGAAGTGAAATAGAGTGACTGTTCTTCTCCTCCAAAACGAACAACAGAAATTACATTCCGCAAATCTGCACTGTGCTATATGAGTTGTGACCCTCTTGCCGTACTTGGATTTGTACCGGTATGCGTTCTTGCAGCTCTTCTATGTGGCTGATGATGCCTACGTGCCGTCCTGTATGGGAATGGAGAGATTTGAGAGTCTGAACGGCGTTCTGCAACGGTTCTCCGCTGAGGGTACCGAATCCTTCGTCGATAAATAGTATGTTGGCCGAAAGCCCTTTACCAATGTCGCTTAATGCCAGTGCCAGAGCCAGTGACACAAGGAAACCTTCGCCACCCGATATCGTGCCGGCCGAACGCGAAGTGTAGCCCTGATAGGCATCGAGTACCTGAATGACAAAACTTCCAGGCTCTACTTTCAGTTCGTAGCGGTCACTCAGCTGACGCATGTAGTAGTTGGCTGAATGGATAAGGTTGGAGAGTACGTAACTCTGTGCTATGGTGCGGAAAGTCTTTCCGTTTTTGTCTCCGAAGATATCGCATAATGCTTTCCAGCGTTGGAATAATTGTCTTTTCTCTTCTGCCTCTTTCTTTAGAAGTGCCTGTCTGTTCCTGTTTTCGTCGTCTGCCTTCAGCTCGCTGTTTAGGCTGCCCAGCTCGGTAGCGTAGTCGGCAAGTAGTTTTGTGTTGTCTTCAATGCGGCTTTGGAGAAGGCCTTCCATGTCATTGTCGTCGAGTTTTGGACGTTTGCTGTCGAGTTCCTTTTGATGTTTATGGTGCTCATTCAAAACAGCTTCGTATTGAGTAACAGTTTTTTCGCATTTGTCGATTTCTGATTTGAGAGCTCCTATATGTTCTAGACTGTATTGTGAGAGTTCGTTGAGATGAAGTGACGAGACTTCGGGATGTTTTGCGTGGAAATCCTGCAGCCAGGCCAGTGTTGCAGCCTTCTGGTTGCCAGCCTCTTTGATACTGCCCTCTACGGCGGCTGCGGTGGCTAAGAGTTCGTTAACGTTGTCTGGCTTCTGTGGCTTCGGAGTGGCACTATGTATAGCGGACTGCAGCTTATCGTCAGAGAATGGCGGACTTGTAAGACATTGCTTGATGTTGTCGATTTCGGAATTGAGGCGGTCGACACTTTGTTTGAGTTCGTTTTGCAGTTTGGTGTTGTAGTTGAATTCTGTGGCTGCATTCTCCAGCTCCTTGCCAAACTCGCTGCGAGCCACGCGCCAGTCGTTGTTCCACGTCGTGTCGTCTATAATGGTGGCTACTGCTTGTTCTGCTTGTTTTTTGTTTTCTATGAGTTGGGCAATCAGTGCTTTGGCTTTATCGATATCGTTTTGACATTTTTCCTTTTCCCCGCTGGCCTTGTCAACCGAAGCTTTAGCTAGGTCGCGTTTTTGAGTAGCGCAATCTTTCTGCTTTCTCAATTCCGCAATAGTTTTTTCAAGATTTTCGCCTGACTCGATTTTTATGTCAATCTGTTGTTTAGATGTTTCGGCTTGTGTTTCGATGGCCGAAAGACGCTCTCCGATATTGTTGACGGACAGTTCCGTGATACCCAACCGCTGCATGTCTTCCTTCAGCGTTTCAGCCTTGTCGGTTAGGGCTTTATTGCCATTCATTGCTTCATTCCGTCGTTTGTATTCTTTCTCTAAAGTGTCCAGTTCTGTGTTCAATGTGTCCAGTTCCTTCTGCTTGTTTCGGTAGTCTTCTTCTGCCTTATTGAACTGCTCACGGGCATGGTCCAGTAGTATCTGCAAATCCTTGTCAATGTGCAGTTCTTCGGAGATTGTTTGTCGGCAAACAGGGCACAGGTCGCCTTTCTTGAGTTTTGAGCGTGCCATTTTAGCCCAGTCGTTCATACTGTCACTCATATTGTCAAGTGTCGATTTGCGTTCTTCACGGATTACTTTCAGCTTTTCGGCATCTATTTTGATAGAGGGAAGTTTGGCAACTCGTTGGTCAATATTTTTTTTCATTGTAGCAAGAGCATCTCTTTCGGCATCCAGTCTCGATTTCTCTTCTAAATAGCTGGTTAAGTGGGCTTTTGCGAGCGTGATAAGACCTAAGGTCTCATTGTTGGCTTTCTGCTCTTTGCGGACAGTAGGCATGTCGAGTAATTGCAGTATATTCTCTTTTGCTGAGAGTTCTCTCTGTTTGCCTGACAGAATATCCTCCTCATTTTTTAGTTTACTTTCTGCGTCGACAAGAATTTGGGTCAGTTCGCCGTCATGTAGACTCTTCAAAGAAAGTGTCTCATGCTCTTTTTTTGTGATTTTTAATTCGCAGTCGGTTATTGAGTTTAAATAACTGAGTATTAGTTGATACTGATCAAGGATATTTTTGCGAGCCGACATCGGGGTGAGAAGAATATCAACCTTTGACAGTTCGTTCAGCGTCAGTTGTAGTTGTTCTTGTTGCCACAGAAGAGCACCTACGGCCTTGTCATACCGGTTGTTCAGTTGTTCGCGGCTCATCTCCAATTTTTTAAGATTGTCAATCGCAGTATTGAACTGCTTCAGTTGCTGTCGGGCATCAATGGTGTCGTTCCATTCTTTGACCAATATCTTCCGCTTGCGGAAATCGTCGGTTTCGGTAACCTCGCGCGACTCCTTAAGCAGACGTTCCGTTTCATTAGTCTGCTGTAACAGTTTGTTGTATGCACTAACCCATTGCAGCTTGGTCTGTAGCTCTTTACTGTTAGTCTCGAGCTCGGCTTTCAGCTTTGTCAATTCCTCTATCCTATGCCGTTTGTTTTCAACTTCTTCGTCAGACATAAATGTTACGCCCTCAATCACTTTCAAAGCCGATTTATATTCGTTTTCCTTTTTTGAGGTGTTCTCAAAGATGCGTTTCCCTATCTCGGCGTAGATGCTTGTGCCGGTGATTTTTTCCAGAATTTCGGATTTCTTGTCGTCCTTGCTGTTCAGAAAACTCAAGAAGTCTCCTTGTGCCAGCATCGTGGTGCGGCAGAACTGGTCGAAAGCAAGACCTGTCGACTTTCTGATTTCTGATTCTATTTCAGTGTCTTTGTCCCACAGGGTACCCGTTTTTAGGTTGCGCAGAAACCAACGTTTAGTCTGAAGACGCCCTGAAGCTTTCTTACCCGCTCGGACAACTGACCATATAGCCTCGTAGGTTGTGCCGTCGTTTCCGTCGAATAGGAGGGTGGCAGAACACTCTCCAGTGCCGCGTCTCATCAGCTGCCTGGGGTCGCGGGCAGTGATGTCGATGTCGCCGTCGGCTATTTTAGTGTTTTTCTCCTCCAAACCTTCCAATCGCGGTGTTGTGGCATATAAGGCAAGACTGATGGCGTCGAGAATGGTGCTTTTGCCCGACCCCGTCTTGCCTGCAATGAGAAAGACATCGGCCGAAGCCAAAGGCTCCTCAGTGAAGTCAATCACTGCATCCTCAATAGAAGCTATGTTGTGTATCGTTATTTTCTTTATATACATGTTGACAAAATTATGGTTCACAGCTTTTAAACAATTCCTCATCAAAAGGCAGCCCCTTGTCGGTGGTGTATTTTCTTGCCAAATCCATGGGATTTATGGTTTGTAGCTCAGACACCGTCATTCCTCCGCTCTCTCTCGTCGTGTGAGGGTTGCGCTGAACACTGATATAACAGAATCGCACATCCTTGCCCCGTGCGGCATCTTCTGCATAGACGTTGGCATTTGGAGGTAGAAAATCCTCGACTTTTACGTTGAGTCTTATGTATACTCTCTCATGGTCAGGAAAGTCGTGTAGCAGCTGGCAGGCCTCTTCAAAAGGAAGTGGGTCGTGGGCTGGCAGCGTGACAAGCGGACGCATTTCTTCGACTGGTAGTGTGGCTAGAATAGGCAGGTCGCCATGTCGCTCCAGATTGACCAGCGTGACGCTGTGCTCGAATTGTTCGTCAAAACTAACCGACATCGGAGTACCACAGTAGCGGGCTTTCGCACTGATATTCTGTGGCTTGTGTATATGCCCCAGAGCTAGATAGTCAAAATAAGACCCGAAACAGTCTATACCCACGCTGTCTATACCACCCACCGTAAGTTCGTTAGCACCTTGATGTCCACTTATGTCGCATCCAGCTACAGTGGTATGTGCCATCAGAATCACAGGTAAGTTAAATGAATTCCGTTCAGCCACATACTGTTCCAAATGTGAAAAGAAATCCGTCGGCATAAAACGCTCATTTGCATAAGGTACAGCAACCACAAAACCTTTTTCACCCACTTTCACGATGTGATTCTCTGGATGTTCAATGTCAAGCGTACCAATCATCTGAACATTGGCAGTTTCCCATAAAGAACGGAAAATCTCATGTCTAGACTGACTGTCGTGGTTGCCGGCAGTAACTATGATATTCATGTCCGGTTTCGCAATATGCATACGTAGAATCGAATCGGCAAACTTGTGCTGGATAGATGCCGAGGGGGCAGAAGTGTTGAACACATCACCGCTTATCAAGAAAGCGTCAGGCTGCAAATCTACCACCATTTGTTCCATCTGCTCCATCATGAATACTTGCTCTTCTGTGCGGTCGAAGTCATACAGAACGTGTCCCAAATGCCAGTCGCTGGTATGAAGAACCTTCATTCTCGTCAAATTTAGCTTTTTGTTTGATAATTAATATATAAAATATTAAAAACTTTTAATCGTTACTTACTTAAAAATGCAAAAATACACATTTTTTATCAAATAGTTTTTTTTCATTATTTTTGCAAATTGTATCATAATGCAAAAAAATAAATAAACCACTAATACAGTTAAAGTTAGCATCGTAAAATGTCCCATCTGACATTACTTTTTATATTTCTCCTCGGAGCGATGGCCATCTCGTTCCTCTGTTCCATACTGGAATCAGTGCTAATGTCAACGCCGCTCTCTTATATCACCATGCGCGAAGACGAAGGCTATAAACTGGCCACCCGTTTCAAGGATTATAAAACCGACAATCGCAAACCTATTGCTGCTATCCTCTCTCTCAATACTATAGCCAACACCATTGGAGCAGCAGGCGTTGGCGCACAGGCCACACAAGCATTCGGAAACCAGTGGTTCGGACTCGTATCAGCTATCACCACCATCCTCATCCTCGTTTTTTCCGAAATCATCCCTAAAACCATCGGTACTACCTATTGGCGACGACTCATGGGTTTCACTGCTCGCGCTATCAGGTTCCTCATCATAATCCTATACCCGTTGGTACTGCTTATAGGACTCTTGACCAAACTCTTCTCGCATAGTGACGATGAACTTGCCGTAAGCCGCGAAGAGGTGGCTGCAATGGCCGACGTAGGGGAAGACGAAGGCGTACTTGACGAAGACGAAAACAAAATAATCCAAAACGTCATAAAACTTGACAACATAAAAGCCTACGATGTTATGACACCACACAGTGTCGCTGCCGTAGCACCCGAGTCTATGTCGCTCCGAGATTTCTACAAAGAGGAGGAATTCAGCCACTTCAGTCGCATCCCAGTCTATGTAGACGACCCAGAATACATAACAGGCTACATCCTTCGTAGCGATGCTCTTGAAGACCTCGCCGAAGACCACTTCGACAAAACTCTCGGTGACATAAAACGCGACATACCTCTCTTCAACGAAGAACAGTCAGTTAGCGAAATTTGGGACTCCCTTCTGAAACACAAAGAACAGATTGCCATCATCATTGACGAATACGGCGGTTTCCAGGGTATCCTCACTCTCGAAGACATTATTGAAACCATCTTCGGACTCGAAATCATCGACGAAAACGATGAAGTCACCGACATGCAGCAGTACGCTCGTGAACGGTGGCAGCAACGTCAGCGCCGCTTCAAAAGTATCCGGCTTCCCGAAGAACCACAATCATCTTCCGCCAATTCATGACCATTGCAGCTCTCGTATCAGGAGGCGTCGACAGTAGCGTCGCCCTCCACCTCCTCAAAGAACAAGGCTACGAGCCCGTCATCTTCTACATCCGCATCGGTATGGAAGCAGAAGACGGCTTCATCGACTGTCCCGCCGAGGAAGATATAGAGATAACATCTTTTCTTGCAAAAAAATACGGATGTCGCTTCGAGGAAGTCAACCTCCACCGCGAATATTGGGACAACGTTGTCAGCTATACTATCGACTCAGTCCGCAAAGGTCTCACACCAAACCCTGATGTCATGTGCAATCGCCTCATCAAGTTTGGTGCTTTCGAACAACGTTGCGGTAAAGACTTCGACCGTATCGCTACAGGTCATTATGCCACATCTGAAATCCTTGAGGGCATTACCTTCCTCGCTACTGCCAACGACCCCCTCAAAGATCAGACCGACTTCCTTACACAACTCTCTTACCAGCAGATTACCAAAGCCCTATTCCCTATAGGACACCTGATGAAAAGCCAAGTGCGTCAGATCGCGCACCAAGCCCATCTGCCATCCGCCGACCGCAAGGACAGCCAAGGTATATGCTTTCTTGGCAAGATAAACTATAATGATTTCCTTCGACGTTACTTAGGCGAACGGGAAGGTAAAATCGTGGAACTGGAGACGGGCAGAATTCTCGGTACTCACCGTGGCTACTGGTTTCACACCATTGGACAACGCAAGGGACTTTTCCTAAGTGGAGGCCCCTGGTTTGTAGTCAAAAAAGATATCGACCAAAACGTCCTTTACGTCAGTCAGGGCTACGACCCCGCCTCTCAATATGGCAACGAAATCAATCTCATCGGATTCCACTACCTTAGTGCCGACCTTTGGAATACACCGGCCGGATCTGCCCCCATAGACAACTGGCATATCCCCGTGAAATTCAAAATCCGACATACTCCTGACTTTGCACAAGGTACACTTTCACGCATCAATGACCCCGTTTACGGAACCCTCTTCCATCTTAGCAGCCAAAAACCCATACAAGGCATTGCTGCCGGACAGTACGCTACCATATATGATAATGATGCCCACCTTGTCATAGCTTCAGGTATGATAGCCTAGCCATCCTCATATATTTAATTATAAGGGACGTCTAATTAAATATTATTGATTTTTAGCGATTTGTACTAAAATA
>FLNY01000194.1_pt1 | contig 17409 bp, 12 predicted proteins | sample 1140381 | NCBI WGS metagenome assembly FLNY01 (sample SAMEA3878172, study PRJEB12797) | bioreactor metagenome | biome: Moose rumen | place: Sweden | collected 2011-10
GGCTCGAACTCATCCGCGACTACATTGCCGTCAACGCAAGCATTTCGCCACAGGCAATGCGCAGCGGAAAATTTATGGAAATGGGTGGGTCTTCTAAATTTGCCGCCATTTTCGGCTCGCAAGCCAAATCGATACTTATTGAATTGAACTCAAAATTAGCAGCTTAACATGGCAGACAGCACTATAACCAACAAAGTGTGGAACATAGCCGGCGTTTTGATGGACGGCGGCGTGTCCAACAGCGACTACTTAGAGCAGATTACATTCTTGCTTTTCCTCAAAATGATTGTGACGAAAACAAGAAAACAGACGAATTTTTTCGCAATTTCAACGACATTCCGCTGCCCGAAGGATATTGTTGGGACTTGCTCGAAAGCAAATCGGGCGAAGGACTTCGCAATTATTATCAAGAAATGCTCACCACATTCGCCTGGCAAGGCGGAATGCTCGGCGAGATATACCGCAACGCTCAAAACAAGATACAAACGCCGGTACACCTGCGCAAGGTTATCGACATGATCAACGGCGTAAAATGGAACGACCTCAGCGAAGACGTCAAAGGCGACATTTACGAAGGTCTTTTGGAAAAGATTGCCCAAGACACCAAGTCGGGTGCGAGGCAATATTTTACGCCACGCGCGCTCATCAACGTCATTGTAAAATGCGTGAACCCGCAGCCCGGCAAAAAAATCACCGACCCTTGCTGCGGTTCGGGCGGATTCTTGCTTTCTGCCAAACGATTCCTGTCGGCAAAAATAAGCACCGCCGAGGGCGAAACGGCCGACACGCTCAAAAACGACACTTTCTTCGGCAACGAAATCGTGCCCAACACCTACCGCCTATGCCTTATGAACCTGCTCTTGCACGGCATTGGCGAAATGGGCGGACGCTCACCGATACAATGCAAAGATTCGCTTGCAAGCACACCGAGCGCCGACGAACTCTCCGACTACGTGCTCACCAACCCGCCTTTTGGCAAAAAATACAACCATACAACGGGTAAGGCTCTGAAAAAATCCAATTCAAAGGGAACTTTGAAAAAAAAAAATATCACAACATCCAATTTGTATTGGAACAGTTTTGATTTTTCAGAGGTTCGTTCAATGTATTTTACTGATTACGAATTAGATAAATGCACAGCCACAAAAGGCGAGTTGCTTGTTTGCAATGGTGGTGATGTTGGAAGAGCAGCAATTTGGAATTACGACTATGATATTTGCATACAAAATCATATCTCCAAATTACGCCCGAAAACTTCCGAAATTGACAACAATTTCTATTTGTACGTTTTATGGATTAAGAAAATAAAAGGCGAGTTGAACGGCAAAGGTGTTGGCATAACATCTTTATCGGCAAAAGATTTGCTGTCAATTCTCATCTCTCTCCCTCCTCTTTCCGAGCAAAAACTTATAGTATCGGAAATAGAAAAATGGTTCGGGGTGTTGGATTCGATAAGCGAGGCGGCGGAATAAGGCGGGGCGCATTGGCGGCATGAAAAAAACAACGGAAATAGGCGGGCGCGAAGTCATGCTATACGCCCAAGACGAAGCCCCCCAAATGTTGCTTATTCAGACACTTGGGCAACATGAGCGTGGCAGCATCGACAAAGAGGTGGAGATGATAACCAAAGCATCCGACACACCTTTTGCCATGGCGGCTTTTGCCATTGGCGATTGGGAGGCGGAGCTTACACCTTGGCACGACCCTGCAATTTCGCGCCGCAACGAGGTTGGCGAACACGCATTGGACACATTGGACTACGTTACGCAAACGCTCGTCCCGCACCTGAGAGCCAATTACGGACAATTGCCGATAGTGCTCGGCGGCTACTCGCTTGGCGGACTCTTTTCGCGTTGGGCGGCCTCCAAATCGGAATGTTTTGAAGCCGTAGCCTGCTGTTCGCCGTCGCTGTGGATTGCCGCATGGAGGGAATTCTCCGACGCGCACGACATAATGGCTCGCTACGTCTATCTAAGCCTTGGCGACCGCGAAGAGTTCTCGAAAAACAAGGCGATAATGCAAGTGGGCGACAACATACGTTGGGAGTATCAGCACCTGATACAGGTCGTAGGCGAAGACCATTGCACCTTGCAATGGAACAAGGGCAATCACTTTCAAGACGGAGCCATGCGCATGGCAAAGGGTTTTGCATGGTGCGTGAATAAATTGGCGATTGAAAATCAGAAAAAACAATAAGCACCATGGAATGCAACAAGAATTGGTACGACAGAGAAAAAAATTGACATCTGAAAGAGACGATTTCAGACAGTAGCGAAAGACAACCATTGTTTTTTAGCCCAAAAACTTGTTTTGTATCTTGTGAGACACAAAGCCTTTTTATCTTTGTGCAGACAAACGAAACCGAAGATAGATGATAGAAAGTGCAAGTTGCGAAATAAAGAGTTTGGTGGTGCACCAGATGGGTGCCAAGGCCATGGGTGGCGAGCTACGGCTTAGCCGAGCACCGATAGGGTTGTCGGCAGAAGACGAGATACACGACATTTTACGACTATACTTTTTCCGTCCGTTCAAGACCGAAGTGTATTATAATTTTGCGTCGAGCGACGGCGAAGTGTGTGAGCTTTCGCGCAGGTTGTTTGCCGACCCTACGAAGGCATACGACACGTCGATAGAACTGGCGAGGCGACTATTTGAGGCATCGAATCATCCGAGCATACGAGGTGGCGACTTCTACATGGCATACATTAGCAATGTGGTGGTGGACGGAGTGACAACAGAGGCAATAGGCATCTTCAAGAGTGAAAGTAAGGAGACGTTTTTAAAAGTTATGCTACGTGGCGAGCAACGAATAGAGCTTGACCACGAGGAAGGAATAAACATTAAGAAACTCGACAAAGGCTGCATAATTTTCAACATGGAGCAAGAAGAGGGGTATAGGATATGCGCTGTGGACAACATCAACAAGGGTCAGGAAGCACACTTTTGGATGGACGACTTTTTGGGGATTAAACCACGTGAGGACAACTATTTTTACACGGATAATTACCTAAAAATGTGTAAGGACTTCGTTAGCGACGTGTTTAACGAGGACAACAACGTTAGGCGCGACGAGCAAATAGGGATGATAAATCGTTCGATAGACTATTTTCAGAAAAACGAGAAGTTTAATGCAGCAGACTTTGAGCAGGAGGTCATAGGCGAGCCGAAGGTTATCGACGCATTTAACGAGTATGGCAAAATGTATGCCGAGAAGAACAATTTGGCAGACAGATTTCCGACGGAGTTTGAGGTGTCGAGCGACGCCGTCAAGTCGGAAAAGAAGAACTTTAAATCGATTTTGAAACTCGACAAGAACTTCCACGTGTACGTGCATGGCAGTCGATACCTTATGGAAAAAGGGTATGACCAAGAACGCGACATGAACTATTATAAACTATTCTTTCGGACGGAACAATGAAAACGCTATCTGAGGAATTTGTTCGCAGAATACGCGCTACGCACGCTGACGCAGAAGACTTCTTGCGAGCAATAGATACACCACCTGCACTTTCGGTAAGATATAACGCACTTAAAATTGGCGATATGCCCGAACATGCCGGACGCGTCGCATGGTGCAGAGAGGGACGATATTTGAGTGAACGTCCGTCGTTTACGTGCGACCCACTGCTACACGCTGGTGCATACTATGTGCAAGAAGCTTCGAGCATGTCGATTGCAGCCGTGATTGAGTCGGTAAGATCTCTGTTGCCAGAGAGACCATTATGCTTAGACTTGTGTGCTGCACCGGGCGGCAAATCGACTCTGCTGATGAGCCATATAGATGGTCTTGTGTGGGCAAACGAATATGTACGGAGTCGGGCATGGATACTTTGCGAAAACGTGGCAAAGTGGGGTACGGGTAATGCCATTGTGAGCAATATGAGCCCCGAACAGATTGGACGTGCAGGCGTGCAATGCGACCTCATGCTCATTGACGCACCGTGCTCTGGCGAGGGTATGTTTAGGAAAGACGACGTGGCTGTGAGTGAATGGTCGGCAGAGAACGCTCAGATGTGCGCCGAGCGGCAACGCCAGATACTTACAGACGTGTGGCCAGCGCTTGCCGACGGTGGCATACTGATTTACTCGACATGCACCTATAATCCTGAAGAGAACGAGCGCAATGCGGAGTGGATTGTCGAGACATTGGGCGCAACGGCAATAGACACCAATTTAACGAGGTTTGAGGGCATTACGGCAGTTGACTTTGCAGGAGGCAAGGGCTTTGCGTTCTACCCACACAAGGTGCGTGGCGAAGGTTTTTTTGTGTGTGCACTGCAGAAAAATGGTAGTCGGGAAACGACAATCAAGAGCAAGGTGTCGAAAGCCAAAATCGTTACGACAAAAGAGTGTAACGACATGCTAAGACGCGGATACCAAGCCATGGCATACGAAGACAGAATATTTGCATTGCAGAGTGGCTACGAGGACTGCGTGAACGACATTTCGTCTCGATTGGACCTTATGCAAATAGGGACACCGATTGCGCAAAAAATGGTCAAACGAGGGCAGACAGAATATATTCCATCAGCCGAGTCGGCAATGTCGTTATGCATCGACAAGGGTGCTTATCGGGCAGTCGGATTGACAAAAGACGACGCACTTAAATTCTTGCATGGCGACACAAATATCAGTTTACCAACAGACGTGCCTACGGGCTGGATAATGGTGTGCTACGATGGGTTGGGGCTTGGATATGTAAAGAATGTCGGCCGACGGGTAAACAACTATTACCCACGCGAATGGCGAATAAAGATGAGCGTATGAACAACAAACAAAAAACCAAAGAACCATGGCCTACGAACAACTAAAACTCAGCAATCAATTATGCTTTCGATTCTACACCATAAGTAGGCTCATAACGAAGAGCTACACGCCTCTGTTGGAGAGGCTCGATCTGACGTATCCGCAATACTTGACCATGCTCGTACTGTGGGAAAAAGACCATCAGCCAGTCAATACAATCGGACATCGACTGGGGCTACGAACAAACACTATGACGCCACTGCTTCGTAGGCTCGAAGAAAATGGCTACATAATGCGTATGGGCAGCAACAACGACCACCGAAAGATTATAGTGTCGCTAACCGAGAAGGGTGTCAGACTACAAGAAAGAGCAAAAACCATCCCTGAAGACCTCGTTAACAAAATAACTGAGAACGGAGGCTTTAACTTGTCCGAACTGAACAACATGTTCGGGAGTTTGGACACAATGATAGACCGATTGCGCTACGTAACTGGCGAGGCTAACGAAGTGGAATGATGTTATAATATGCTATACGAGCCGAGATTTAATTATTTTTCGGCAGTGTAGTAGCGATTCATCTTGTTAATAGTCTGGTTGAACTTCACGGGGTCGAGCGAAAAGTTTTCGATGTCGTTGAGGTTGCCGTCGGTCACACTAACCGACTCATCGTGCATTTTTTCCATTATGGTGTCAGACTCCGTAATGAAAGCAAAATTTATTTCAGAGCCCGCGATGTGCCAACCACGGTCGGCAAGAGAATCGAGAGGGAAGCCAAGGCTATAGTCTTCGGTTCTGTTGACAACGCCAAGATAGTCTTTGAGGATTGTTGGGACAATGTCGAAATGCGACGTGCGATGATGATATGTGTGAGCGACATTTTGACCAGGATAGTGCACAATCATTGGCACACCGATTTGCCACTTGGTGTAGTTGCCAGCGTGTCCCCAAAAGTTTTTGTGGTTTTCGTTAAACTCTTGTGCATGATCGCCCGAAATGATGACAATGGTATTATCGGAGAGGTGTAGGCGATCGAGTTCGGAAAGCACTTTGCTTATCTGACCGTCGACAAAATAGCAACAGTTGCGATAGAGATTAAAAAACTCTGTGGGGTCGGTATCGTTATTTAGCACGGAGTAGTCGGGGAATTTCCACGAGGGAGTAAAACGTTCTTCGACTTCGGCAGATAGTTCGGGACTGTGAGCAAGGTCGAAGAATAAGAAGGAGAAGAATGGGCGACCAGAGGCAGCAAGGTTAGGCAGATCGGCCACGAAATCTTCGGCAATCTTCTTGTCGCGTTGCCATACGTGTTCACCATCGGTGTAGGTGCGAAGGTTGGGTACTCTGAAGAAAATCACTTGTGAGAATGGTGGGTTGTCGAGCCCTGCGCTGGTGTAAAATTTCATGTCGTAGTCGTAGTCGAGAAGGGCATCGATAAAGACGGGACTAGTGTGGGTGGCATGAAAGTCTTTCCAGTATATGTCTGGGACAGAGAAAAACGTTGTAAATATGCTACTACGTGTGCCATTGGAGCAAGAGCGATGATCGGCATAGAGACTGTTGTGCAAAGCATAGTTGTAGACAGATGGCATACACTCGGACGTGAAAGTTCGCTTGCTCCAAGAATCGACAAAAAGCATAACTATATTAGGCAAAGAGTCGGGACGAACAGTCTGAATTGGGCTGAGAGGATAGCGTACATCGCCACTTACAGTCGCAATGTCGATGTGGTCAGGTCGGCTAACGCCAAGGCGTTCCATCAGGTGACGCGCCGTTAGAGGCCACAAGTATGGTACGATGCGCGCACTCTTGACGATAGATGGGTAGGATACGTAAGAGGCGTAGGCATGCATAAGATGGCAAGCGAGCGTAGAGACAAGGAATACTGATATAAACGCAGGATAGAGAAAATGCAATTTACTCCTGCCCGAAAAGATTTTGCACATATACCATAGCCCGACAATTAGCCAAACGACGGTTAGGAAAATCAGCACGACTTTGAGGTAGAGAAGCCAATTAAAAACAAATATTTGCCCAGCGCCCGGACCTGTAAGCATGCTCAGCACGAAGCCGTTGATATGAAAACGATAGAGTGCAAAAACTTGTCGGTCAACAAGTAGAAATAGCATCGTGGCAGACGATAACGCAATCGACAAGAGGCTAACGACCTTGGGCAAGCGGAGGAAATGGAATAGCGTGGCTACGAGCAATATGGGCAATGCAAAAAGAACGGCTTGTGAAATGGATGCAAAAAGCAAGAAGACGTAGCCAGTAGTATCCATACTTATGGTACTACCCCAAATGCCCGAGAATATTACGAGAGCAAAAAGCGTAGCTACGAAAGCTACAAACAGAACTATTTTTTTCATTATGGCTTTGACGTAAGGTATTTATCTATGCCGTTTTCGCAACGAGATATCCTAAGTTCAACGACGTTTTTTATGGCGTCGTAATGTGATTGTTCGTTAGCAGTGCTTTGTGGCTTGTGATATATGTGATATTGCACACCTCCAAACTTCAAGGCACGCTTTTGGACGCCACTGTTGTAGAGTCGCAGAGCAAACTCGGCATCTTCGTGTCCCCACTGGACAAGGTCTTCATTAAATCCGTTAACCCGAACGACATCGCTACGCCAAAAAGCCATGTTGCTGCCACGCAAACGCTGAATATCGTCGACATGGTAGCGAGTGGCAAAATAGCTTCGCAACGGACCTATACGCAAGCTGTTGAGAGCATAGCCCAGTGGCATAGAGAAAAACGAAGGTCGACCAATCTGCCCCGATAGCAAACTATTGCTAACTTCGGGTTCGAGTTTTACTCGCGAGCCGCAGACAAAACAATTCTGTCGAGCAACCTCAATGTGGTCTGCCACAAAATGAGGGTCTAAGATTGTGTCGCCATCCACTTGAATGATATAGTCGGCAGTGGAGGCAGCAATGGCCTTATTGCGGATATGGCAAAGACGGAATCCACAGTCTTCGTGCCATACGTGAACGATGGGAATTTCGGTCTGGGTCCTTAGTTCATCAATCAGATTTTTGGTTTCAGTTTTCGAGCCATCGTCGGCAATAATTATTTCGTCGGGCTTTGTGACCTGAGCGAAAGCACTACGCAAACAAAGATTGAGCGCACGAGGCCAATTGTATGTCGTGATGATAAGACTTGTTTTCATCTATATTTTTCGTTGGGGAGGAAATGTACAAAAAGGGCTGACATAATTGACGAACTTACATAGCTGAGAAAAGTGGTAGGGAAGCATTGACGAGACTCCGTATTTAGCTTTTAGTTCTTCTTGGAAATGATGCTTTTCCTCGACGTCTTCGATATGTTTTATTGTTCTTTGAATTACACCTATTTGCAAAAGTTTGCCGACGCCACTAAAATAACCTTCGCCCACAAGAGTGTCGAAAATCCGCATAGTCTCTGACAGATGAAATTTCGCGCTTGTTGCAGTCGGATGGCGACGAAAACGATTGAGTTTCTGACCGACAACGGCAATTTTCTGTTGGCTATCTACACTTTGGTAGTGCTGCAACAGTCGCAACCAAAAGAACCAATCTCCTGCGACACGAAAGGTCTTGACGTCTTGTGGGAACGACCAATGCTTTGGGCGTCGGAAAACAATACCCGAAGCGTTATATAGAAAAGAGTTCCAACGAAGAAATTTGTCTATATACTCACCGCACGTCAGCTTGACTGTTTTATTGCCGCGCACATAGTCCCAATCCCATTCCATCCGATTGCTATTTTGGTCGACAATTTGTGCTCCGACCTGACATAGGCACACGTCGGGGTCTTGAGCGAAGACTTTCATAACGCAACTGAGCATATCGGGGTCGGCAAAATCGTCAGACTCTGCAATCCAGATGTAGTCGCCACTGGCAAGGCTGAAGCCACGCTCCCACTGACGGAAAACGCACCCACTATTTTGCTCATTGTAGACGACGTGGCTAACGAGCGTATGGTTTTTGTACGAGTCGAGAACTTCACGACTATTGTCGGTCGAACAGTCGTCGAGCAAGATGACCTCTATGTCTTGATACGTCTGACAAAGCACAGAGTCTATGCGCTCACTCAAGTATGCCGAATGGTTATAATTGGGGATAATGACGCTAATCATTGTGTTTATAGCAGGCGTTTTATTTCGCTTAGTTTATTGAGGGCTTCCAAAGGCGTAAGGTTGTTGATGTCGACACCGAGAATGGCATCGCGAACATTTCGAAGCACTGGGTCGTCGAGTTGGAAGAAGCTTAGTTGCATGCCTTCAGAGTCGGCAGTCGATGCTTTCTTAGCAGACAAAGAAGGCGTACTAACGGGTTCACCGCCATGATTGCGTTCACGCTCGAGAGAGACAAGAATTTCGTTGGCACGGTCGACAACACTGCGTGGCATACCTGCAAGTTTTGCCACGTGAATGCCGAAACTATGTTCGCTACCACCACGAAGTAGCTTGCGAAGGAATATGACCTTACCCGATGCTTCTCGCACCGAGACGTTGTAGTTCTTTATGCGGTCATACATTTGTTCGAGGTCGTTTAGCTCATGATAGTGAGTAGCAAACAGAGTCTTTGCACGTCCGCGTTCGCTGTTGTGCAGATACTCTATTATGGCCCAAGCTATTGATATGCCGTCGTAGGTACTGGTGCCTCGCCCCAGTTCATCAAAGAGCACAAGGCTTCGTTGCGTGGCATTGTTAAGGATGTTGGCAGCTTCGGTCATCTCGACCATAAAGGTCGATTCTCCTTGCGAAAGATTGTCGCTTGCACCGACACGAGTAAAAATCTTGTCGACAATGCCAATGGAAGCCGATTCGGCAGGCACATAGACTCCACACTGCGCCAAGAGCACGATGAGGGCCACTTGTCGGAGTAGTGCACTTTTGCCAGCCATGTTGGGACCCGTTATGATTATTATCTGTTGGTCGACCTTATCAAGACGGATGTCGTTGCTGACATAAACATCGCCTTCGGGCAATAGTCGCTCTATGACAGGGTGTCGACCACCAACTATTTCAAGTGCATCATCGTCAGTTATTTGCGGTTTACAATAAGAATATTCAACTGCGTTACGAGCAAAGTTGTGGATAACATCGAGTTCGGCAAGGCAGAGTGCGTTGGTCTGAATGACAACTAACTGCGCATTGAGCTCGGCAAGCAGGGCAGCATAGAGTTCGGCTTCGAGAACAGATATTCGCTGGTCGGCTGTGAGAATTTTTTCTTCGAGTTGCTTGAGTTCGTCGTTGACGTAGCGTTCGGCACCTGCAAGCGTTTGCTTACGAGTCCAACCCTCTGGCACCTGATTTTTATACGTATTGCGAACCTCAAGATAATAGCCAAAAACATTATTGTAGCCCACCTTGAGTGAAGCGATTCCAGTCTGCAATGCAAGATTTTCTTGCAATTGAGCCAAGTAGTCTTTACTGGATGTTGAAATGTGGCGTAGCTCGTCGAGCTCTGCCGACACACCCGAGGCAATCACCCCACCTTTTTGCAATGTGGCTGGCGGTTCGGGGACAATGTCGTGCAATATGCGAGCGCGAAGTGCCACACAGTCGTCGAGACGATCAACGATTTTGGACAAAGCCTCGACATTCTCATTGGAGTTCGAAAGCCTACCATTTATGCTTTGCCGAATCGTGGGCACGGCATCGAGCGCACGCCGAAGCATAATTATCTCGCGTGGCATAATGCGATTGCACGAAATCTTACCCACAAGGCGTTCAAGATCACCTACGAGCCTCAGGCTTTGCCCGACTTCTTCGGTCAGCTGAGCGTCGGACACGAAAGCACTTACAGCATTTTGCCTGCGCACAATGCTACGAATGTCGCGCAAGGGCATTGTAAGCCAACGTTTGAGCAGACGACTGCCCATTGGTGTGGTTGCATGGTCGAGCACATCGACAAGCCCTGTTGCACCATCGCGTCCATCGCTAAATATTTCAAGATTGCGAATTGAGTAGCGGTCGAGCCAAACGTAGTCTTGCTCGTCGATACGACTTAGACGAGCAATGTGGCTTAGGTTATCGTGCTCGGTTACGTCGAGGTAGTATAGTATGGCACCTGCTGCAGTCACGCCAAGTCGTTCATCTTCTATGCCAAACCCCTTGAGGTTTTGAGTGCCAAAATGTTTTACGAGTCTGTCGCGTGCCGACGACTCCACGTAGGCCCAATCGTCAAACGGATATGTTGTCCACTTACTACCAAATGCCTCGACGAAAGTTTGTCTTTTCCCTTTCTCAAAGAGGACTTCTTTGGGTCGGAAAGTAGCCATAAGCCTATCGGCATAAGCGGCATTGCCTTGCCCCATCATAAACTCGCCTGTCGAGATGTCGAGAAAAGCAATGCCTATCATATGTCCTTGCAAGTTGACGGAACAAAGAAAGTTGTTTTCGTGGATGTCGAGGACGCCATCGGTAAGAGCTACACCCGGGGTGACAAGCTCGGTTACGCCACGCTTGACGATGCCTTTGGCAGTCTTAGGGTCTTCGAGTTGGTCGCAGACGGCCACGCGTAAGCCTGCTCGCACAAGTTTGGGTAGGTAGGTGTCGAGTGCATGATAGGGGAAACCAGCAAGTGCACCCAACTCAGGCTGAGTACCATTACGTTGCGTAAGCGTTATGCCAAGTATTTTTGCCGCTTTGGGGGCATCGTCCATATACGTTTCATAGAAGTCTCCCACGCGAAAAAGTAGCATAGCATCAGGATATTTAGCCTTAATGCTCATATACTGCTTCATTAGCGGAGTGTCTATGAAGTTTTTTGCCATTTTTAGACTGTGTTATTTCAGCAATTGAGGATTTTGGCCACAAGTTCTACGAGCATATCGCGATTGCTTGTGGGTGCGCCACCATAACCTTTGGAGCGCATATCATATTCGTTAATATATTCGAGGGCTTTCATGCAACGCACGGCATTGAAGTTCTGAGCCGCTGGCATAAGTCGGGTCTTGACATTGTATTCGCTACGTTCGCCTGCAGCCGAAGCTGCCTTACCCACATCCTTGGTCGTTGCCTTGACATAGGTAAACAAAAAGAGACGAAGAAAAGAAAAGTGTAACGCCGCCATAATGGCTGGCAAAGGGTATTGCTTGTCGTTACCGCCAAAGGCTTTGACAATCTTATAGGCCTTGTCGGCGTTACGCGCAAAGAGGGCATTGCTAAGTTCAAAAGCGTTATATTCTTTGCTTATGCCAACATGTTGGTAGACCATGTCGGCCGTAACCGTCGTAAGGTTTGTACCGACGGCTGCACTTATCTTGTCGAAAGCCTGCGCCACTCCCGTCTGGTTGTTGCCAATGCTTTCGACAAGAAGAGCAACAGCCTTTTCTTCTATCGACAAGCCTCGCTGACGAGCATGCGCTGTTATCCAAGCCGCCATCTGATTGTCGTATAGCTTTTTGCTTTCGAGGACAACACCACCTATTTTTTCTATGGCCTTGACAATCTTCTTCGTACGTGCTATGGTCTTATACTTATAGCAAATGACGAGGACTGTCGTGTCCAAATGGTGGGTAACATATCCCTCAAGATTATCGATGTTGTCAGAGTGCGAAGAGCCCGACATCTGTGCCTCTTTGACAATGACGACTCGCCGATCGGCAAAGGTTGGATATTGCGAACACTCGAGAGCTATTTGCTTAAAGGACGTGTCTTTGCGATAGACCACGAGCTGATTGAACGAGCGAGCCTCCTCGGGCAAAGCATTTTTTTCTATGTAGGACGATATGACATCGGTTGGATACGTTTCTTCGCCCATTAGTAAGTAGACGGGCCGATACGCCCCAGCCCGAAGCTCTTTCAGGATGTCGTCGGAGGTCAGATTAGCAGAAGCCATCAGAAACGAAGGTGCTTAACAGAGTTGCCGTCGTGAAGTATTTCGAGAAGAGCAGCCACCCCTATTTCGAGGTGCGGACGAGCATATTCAGCTGTTACATGACGATCGCTTTCGGTTGTCTTGACGCCTTCGGGAATCATGGGCTGGTCGGAGACGAGAAGCAAAGCACCAGTGGGGATTTCGTTATGAAAACCTACGGTGAAAAGTGTAGCAGTCTCCATGTCGACAGCCATAGCGCGCACCGTCTCGAGTTTACGCTTAAATTCTTCATCATGTTCCCAGACGCGACGGTTGGTGGTATAGACGGTGCCAGTCCAGTAGTCAAAACCTTCGTCGCGAACTGCCGAAGACACTGCTCTTTGCAACGAGAAGGCTGGCAGAGCTGGCACTTCAGCAGGGAAATAGTCGTTGGAAGTACCTTCACCACGAATTGCAGCAATAGGCAAAATGAAGTCGCCAATGGCATTCTTCTTCTTTATGCCACCACACTTACCAAGGAAAAGCACTGCACGTGGATGTATTGCACTGAGGAGGTCCATTATGGTTGCTGCATTGGGACTCCCCATGCCAAAGTTTATTATTGCAACTTCTTTGGTGGCAGCATTGGGCATATTGCCACCATATATTTCTACGCCAAACATTTCGGCAAACATTTCAACGTAGTTCATAAAGTTGGTCAGCAAAATGTAGCGTGGGAAGTCTTCTAATTTTCTGCCTGTGTAGCGTGGCAACCAGTTTTCTACTATCTCTTGTTTAGTCTTCATGCCAAAGGGTCTTTTGCAAAATTAGTAAGTATTATCTGCCAAGCAATGTATGGTCGTTTCGGCTCCACGCAGACCTTCGCTATGAGCTATGATGCGCATATTGCCTTCGGAACCATTGTTGCGCACGACAAGCATACACTTGCCGTAGAAAGCATTTTTCTTGTTGGTACGGACTGGCGTAATGTCGTAGGGACAACCGTTGTCGACTCCTATAATATCTACAGTGCCATCGGCCGTAAACGTTATCTCATTTTCTGCATTAGGGCACAAATTACCATCTTTGTCGAGTATCTCAGCTGCAATGTAGCAGACATCTTGCCCGTCGGCATGTAGTTTGGTGCGGTCTGGGATAAGCCGTATGCGTGCTGGGCGACCAGCCGTGTTTAAAAATCTTTCTGCCACAACCTTGCCATCTTTACGACTAACGACACGCACATGACCCTCTTCAAAAGCTACACGCCACATGGCATGTAGCACGTTGTCGGTCTTACGCTGCACTCCACGCGACTTTCCGTTGATGTATAGCTCAACTTCGTCAGCATTATTGTAGTAGCACCAAATGTCGACATCGTCTCCTACTTTCCAATTCCAATGTGGGAAGACGTGGAGGACTGTTTTTTCGTTTTGCCATTCGCTCTGATAAAGGTAATAGATGTCTTTGGGGAAACCAGCAAGGTCCATTATGCCAAAATTAGACGCATGGACTGGCCATTCGTAGGGTGTTGGCTCGCCCAAGTAGTCGTAGCCCGCCCACACAAATTGACCAGAAACAAAATCATTATCTCGGACGTCTATTATGCTACGCTCATGACTCGAACCCCATGGCACACGACAATTGTCGTAGGACGAGCAACTATACGTTGGGTCTTTTTGCACCTCGTGCTTTGTGTCTGGATAGATTATTGTTTCGGTAGATGGCATCTTGTAGAAGCCACGAGTCATCAGCGACGAAGCGCTTTCGGCAAGCAAATAGGGCTTACCCGGATGCCATTTGCGAATTGAATCGATATATTCGTTACGAAAGTTGACACTTATGATGTCGAGAGCTCCCGAACGCAAAAGGTTGTTTGTTGGCTCTGCATCGCGACTTGCAGCTGTTACTGGACGTGTTGGGTCGAGAGAATGCACAATGTCGGCAAGTTCACGACACAACGTTACGCCCTGTGGCTCATCTATTGCACCCGCACGAAGTAGACTATCTTCGCGCGTTGTCGTTCGCTGTTCACCAACGCTATTGCCTATACTCCACAATATGACAGATGGGTGGTTACGATCGCGAAGAATCATGTCGGTCAGGTCTTTCACGTGCCACTTGTCGAAGAATCGAGAGTAGTCGCCAACGGTTTTCCGACGTCGCCAATTGTCAAAAGCCTCGTCCATAACCATTATGCCCATTTGGTCGCATAGGTCGAGAAACTCGGTTGCTGGTGGGTTATGCGCCGTCCGAATGGCATTACAACCCATATCTTTGAGCATTTGCAGACGTCGTTCTATGGCTCGTCGGTTGACCGCTGCGCCTAAGCAACTGAGGTCGTGATGAAGACATACTCCATTGATTTTCAGCCTCTTATCGTTGAGGATAAAGCCCGACTCGGCGTCGAAATAGAATGTTCTGACACCGAAGGTTGTTTTGCGAACATCGAGCAACTTATTGCGATAAGACAGTGTAGAGACGACCGTGTACAGATTAGGATTATCGACATCCCATATATCGGGACGAGAAATCTTAATTTCTTGTCTTACAACACGTTGTGCATTAATTTCGGCACGAACGACTTTGGTGTCGACAGCGACCGTCTTACCCTGTTTGTTTCGGATTTCGGTTGTCAGCTTGACGTCGTGTTCGTCATCAGATTCGTTGGCTATCATGGTTTCGACAACGACATCGGCTCTGTTGCTATTCACAAGTGGCGTACGCACACACACACCGTGTGTGGGTATGTAGAGAAGTGTGCTCTTGGTGAGCCACACATTGCGATAGACTCCACAACCACTATACCAACGGCTATTGGGTTGAAAACCATTGTCTATGCGAAGAGCAATTACATTTTTCCCCTGATGCAAATACTTAGTTATGTCATATTCCTGACAGATGTAGCCATTGGGACGCTGACCGATAAGTGTACCGTTGACGTAGACAGCCGTATTCATATATGCTCCGTCAAGTTGCAGACGGACGCTACCACGAAGGTCGGCAGCACTAACCGAGAACTTTTTTCGATACCAACCTATGCCACCTGGCAAGGCTCCACCTATGGCGCCACTGGGATTATCGGGCGAAAGACGACCCTCGATTGCCCAGTCGTGTGGCAATTTTACTTTCGCCCACTGCGAATCGTCATAGTCAACCATACTTGCGCTTGTCGAAGCACCAAGCTTAAAGAGCCAGCCATCGTTAAAAAGTTCTGTTGTTCTAAGTTCTTCGTTCGTGCTACATGCAGTAAAAAAAACTGCAAACAGAGCATATATGATGAGAGAAAAAAAAGACTGTCTGTGAGGTTTCATTGTTGTTCAGACCAATAACAAATGTCGTAAAATTACTATTTTTTAAAGTCTTTTCGACAATTAGGGGGTTATCCTTTACAGTCTTTTGCAATTTTAAGCATTATAGACCTCTAAAAATAAATTTTGCTAACTTTGCCGTCACGAATCAAAAGACTGGCCCCGTAGTTCAATGGATAGAATGTCAGATTCCGGTTCTGCTGATAGGAGTTCGAATCTCCTCGGGGTCACCAGAATATACGCCTTTCATTTTGTACTAAATGGCAAAAGACTACAATTTTCGAGAAATCGAAACGCGCTGGCAAAAGTATTGGGTTGACAACGAAACATACAAGGTCAGCAACAATCAGGACAAACCAAAGTTTTATGTACTCGACATGTTCCCCTACCCTTCGGGAGCAGGACTTCATGTGGGGCACCCACTTGGCTACATAGCCTCGGACATCTATGCCCGCTACAAACGATTAGGGGGCTACAACGTGTTGCACCCTATGGGCTATGACGCATACGGATTGCCAGCTGAGCAATATGCCATTCAGACGGGGCAGCACCCAGCGGTAACCACCGAAAAAAACATAACCCGATACCGCGAGCAACTCGACAAAATTGGATTCTGCTTCGACTGGAGTCGAGAGGTACGCACGTGCGATCCAAAGTATTACAAGTGGACGCAATGGGCATTTGAGAAAATGTTTGGTTGCTACTACGACAATAAGCTCAACAAGGCGCGTCCTATCGAACTCTTAATTAACCACTTCAAAGCACAAGGCACCAAAGATTTGGACGTTGCACAGAGCAAAGAACTCTCCTTTACGTCCGAAGAGTGGGAAGCTATGTCGCAAAACGACAAACTCGACACGCTAATGAACTATCGGATTGCATACCTTGGCAACACGATGGTCAACTGGTGTCCGAAGCTCGGCACTGTGCTTGCCAACGATGAAGTTGTCGACGGCGTGTCGGTACGTGGAGGCTACCCAGTGGTACAAAAAGTCATGAAGCAATGGTGCTTGCGCGTGTCAGCCTACGCACCACGCCTGCTCGACGGACTCGACAAGGTGGATTGGACAGATTCGCTAAAAGAGACTCAACGCAATTGGATTGGACGCTCTGAGGGTGCTGAGATGAAGTTCAACATCAAGGGGCAAGAAGATGCGCTAACAATATTCACCACACGTGCCGACACAATATTTGGTGTTACATTTATGGTGCTTGCGCCAGAGAGCGAATACACACTTCGCCTGACGACACCAGAGCACAAGAAAGAGGTAGAAGAATACGTCGATAGCACACGCAAACGCACAGAGCGTGAACGCATAGCCGACCGCAAGGTGACGGGCGTCTTTACGGGTGCATACGCCATAAACCCACTGACACTCGAAGAAATCCCCATTTGGGTGAGCGACTATGTATTGTCTGGCTATGGCACAGGTGCCATTATGGCTGTGCCAGCGCACGACAGTCGCGACTATGCTTTTGCCAAGACTTTTGGACTTGAGATTCGTCCTGTTGTCGAAGGTGCCGACGTGTCGGAAGAGTCGTTCGATGCCAAAGAGGGCATTGTCTG
>FLNY01003076.1_pt1 | contig 17365 bp, 15 predicted proteins | sample 1140381 | NCBI WGS metagenome assembly FLNY01 (sample SAMEA3878172, study PRJEB12797) | bioreactor metagenome | biome: Moose rumen | place: Sweden | collected 2011-10
GACGAAGACTTGAAAAGAATGCTTGAAGAATGTGCAGAATCATCGCCGGATTTGGGAGGTTAATACAAATATGGGGCTTACTGAAAAAGGAAAGTCACTCAACTCCTGGGTTTCAAGGGGTAAAGTGACCTTGTATAATGTTTAACGGACAGTAATAAACGTAAATCATGAGCACAGGTGGAATAACGGACAATTTGGCTGATAACGAAATTTCCCATGCCTATTTTTTGATATTTTTGAGTTAACTTGCTGATAATGTTAAAACAAGACGACAAAAAACCTTGTATCTCTTTTTTGAAATTCTTAGGTTAGGATATAGTCCATACGCAGGTCTGAGAATTAAAAAATCCTAACCTGAACATTTCATCGTCCTAACCTGAGATTTTCAGACGCCTAATAAAACACGGGAAAATTCCTGAAGTCATTTTTTCGTTGTCACGTGTCAACGGAAAAAGAGGAGTTTCGGACAGCAAAAAACGTGCGAAATGGAAAACCATTTTCGTTCTTAAACAGTACTATACAGAGAGGGGTTCCGAGAAAAACCGAAAAACATCCCGTGTACTATTTACGCAACTTCTTTCTACCATTCACATCAACAATGTCTGTCAACAAGCTCCGCGGACAGCATTATCCCGCTTTTTCCTTTTCAACATACGTCGATAAAAAAACAATCAGAACGTGGTTGACTGACAAAACAGAAATTTAACGTATATTCGCGGGAGATTAGCTTGCAGAGTCATACAGCACGAAACACAAGACCAACTAAACCTCGGCTGACGACACACATCTAAGATGATGACACAACAAAATCACATTTCACATAACATGAGAAGATTCATTTTAACATTGGCGATAGTCTGCTTGTCCATCTTGCAGGCAAACGCCGTGCTTAAGGAAAAAAACCTGAGTAGGACCATCGGAGTCCTCAAACTCGAGCTGAGAAACAACCACATCAAGCAGCGACTCATGATGGAACGTATGGAGTCACGCCAGAAGATGGTACACACCCAACTCATGGAATACACTCAAAGATGTGAGCAAATCAGCCTTATGCTATACTCACAGAAAGCGGACTTCACATTCGACATAGCTTACGCCTGTCAGCAGGCCACAGACCTCTACAGGGAGCTGCAGAAGTCGAACATGCCATACCAGAAGATACGCACCGACATCCTTTCGGAGGTGGCGAGGTATGACAGCCTCATATATGCGCTGCAGCAGCTGCCGCCGGCTATCGGCATGGCGAAAAAGAAGATGACAGCAGTCGACTCCCTGCTGCTGCAGATCAACGACAGCACCAACAATGCGGTGTCGGACATCGACTCCACCTTCGTGCTGACGGAGCAGGAGCAAGCCGACAGAGAGGTGTGTATCATGCACGCCAAGTCATTGAGGAACAATCTCCTGAGAATACTGATTTCATTGTCTAACGATAAGGAGAACTACGAGCAGATCAACGACAAGGTATGTAAACTCAACGAATATGCCAAGATCAGATACAAGAGACTGCAGGATGACATATTTAAAAGAGGTGGAGACAACTACTTCACCATACTGATGACCATCGACAGATACTGGCAAAGGGTCAAGACGGACTTCCAAGACAAGTACAGCTCGCTCAGCAAGAACGACCAGAAATACTCCGAGTGGAGAGGACCGCGCGTGATATTCGTCAGCATCGCCATGGTGTTCTACCTCATCATCGCCACACTGCTCAGTAACATCATACTCAGATGGGTAGTGCCCGCTAAATTCAGGACGGAGAACTATAACAAGAAAAGACCCGCTCTCATCTTCTCACTCGGAATACTCATATTCGCCATAGCAGTCATCGTTCTCAAGATCACTCTCAGCGACAAAAGCCTGTGGCAGATGTCCACATCTCTCATGCTGAACATGACATGGCTCATGCAGGTGCTGATGATATCTCTCATCATAAGACTCAACAATGACCAGATCAGACACGGAGTGCGCATGTACACCCCGTTCATGGTCATGGCGTTCGTCGTCATACTCTTCAGAATCGTGCTCATACCTAACAACATTATCAACCTCGTCTTCCCTATCATACTGCTCATCTTCACAATATGGCAGATCACGGTGGCAAAGAAGACAAGGAAGCACGTGCCGATGTCTGACAAACTGTATAACATCGTGTCACTGTTCACCATCATCTCGTCTCTTGTGATATCATGGGCCGGCTTCACTATGCTCGCCGTGGAGATTACTATTTGGTGGACGTTCCAGCTGGCGGCCATACAGACCATAACATGTATCTACTACATTATGGAGCTGTATGAGAACAACGTCATCCTGAAACGAATCAGAAGGCTGTACACAAAAGACAACCCTGACTTCGCCAACGTGACCGACGAGGAGGTGATCAGAAGTATGCACAACGGCGACTACGTCACGATAACATGGATGTACGACTTAGTGAACAGAGCGATAATACCTATCCTCGGCGTTCTCTCCGTACTCTTCAGCATAGCATTCGCCGCCGACACGTTCGAAATGCGAGACCTGTGTATCAACATCTTCTTCAAGGACTACATCAGCATCAACCTCATCAAGCTGTCGCTGTTTAAGGTGTGCCTCGTCGTGTCATGCTACTTCATCTTCAATTACATGAACTACACCATCAGATCTTTCTACTTCAACTACAAGAAGATGCTGAACGACGGTACTAAGGACCTCAACCACACTCTGGCGAAAAACATCATAGCGATCACTGTCTGGGGAACGTACTTCGTCTTTACACTCATACTGCTCAAGGTGCCAAAGGACGGCATCGAGATAGTGACAGCAGGACTCGCTACAGGTATGGGATTCGCCATGAAAGACCTTCTGGAGAATTTCTTCTACGGCATTTCTCTCATGAGCGGACGACTGAGAGTCGGTGACTACATAGAGTGTGACGGCGTTCAGGGTAAAGTCGACAGCATAACATATCAGAGCACGCAGATAGCAGCTCTCGACGGCTCTGTCATCGCTTTCCTCAACTCAAGCCTCTTCAGCAAGAACTTCAAAAACCTCACACGAAACCACCAGTATGAGCTCATCAAAATCAGCGTCGGAGTGGCGTACGGAACAGACATCAACAGAGTGCGGAAACTGATACTCGACGGAATAGCTCCACTGGCGACTAAAACTGAGGACGGACGCGACATCGTCGACCCTACCAAAGGACAAAAGGTGATCTTCGCTGACTTCGGAGCAAGCAGCGTCGACCTCATGGTGACACAATGGCTGCTCGTCGACCAGAAATACGGCTACCAGGCAAAAGCTAAAGAAACCATATATAATATCCTTAACGAGAACAACATTGAGATTCCGTTCCCACAACAAGACGTGTATATCCGAAGAATAACAGACGAACACGATGCAGATAAAGAGGAGAAATAACACTTTTATTTGAGTAAAAAGGATAAAATAAACGAAAAGAGACAAAAATTTCAGATAAAGTAAGTCAAGTAAACAAAAAAAGTGTTACTTTTGCCACAAATAGATTGAGACGGACAGAATCATCAAAAAATAATTATATGGAAGTAAAAAAATCAAAAAAAGCCGACCTTGAAGGTCAGAAAGGCACGAGCTTGCTCATCGGCTACGTAGTCAGTCTCGCAGCAATGTTCGCGGCTTTTGAGTGGACTACTCATGAGTATGAGGAGAAGGGCCAGGTTTTCAGCACTGTGCAGTATGCCACAGAGGAGGAAATCGTGCCAATCACCCAGCCTATATTCGCAAACACCCCTCCACCACCAGCAGACGCTCCGCAGGTTGCCGAGATTCTCGACATCGTGGACAACGAGACTGAGATTGAGGAGGTAACTATTGAGACATCTGAGGATACTAACGTTGCGACTTCAGGACCATCATCACCACACTCAGGACCTGTCATGGTGGGACCTCCAGCTCCTGTTCAGGAGGAAAGCGACGAGGGTGAGGTGTTCGACGTCGTTGAGGAGGACCCTTCTTTCCCTGGCGGTGACGCAGCACTCGCAACTTGGCTCCAGAAGAACATCAAGTACCCTTCTGCTGCTCAGGACAACGGTATACAGGGACGTGTCCTCGTATCTTTCGTCGTAAACAAGGACGGCTCAATCGTGGAGCCTAAAATCCTTCGCTCTGTCGACCCATCACTCGACAAGGAGGCAATCCGCGTGGTTTCTTCAATGCCTCGCTGGAAACCAGGTAAGCAGAGAGGTAAGGCTGTACGTGTGAAATTCAACCTTCCAGTCGTGTTCCGTCTGCAATAAAAATTGTTCTACACATAACAAATGCCGCATGATTGTACAATTATGCGGCATTTGGTTTTAATCAGAAAGACACAAGAAACAAACTAATAAAAATCATGTACACTTTCAGTGAACTCTCAGAGAAGATAAACAAATATATAAGTCAAAATCTGTACTCTAAAGAGCCTACAGCTCTGTACGAGCCTATAAACTACATACTGTCTTTGGGCGGAAAACGCGTGAGACCCGCTCTCATGCTCATGGCTTACAACATGTACCGAGAGCACGTGGACGACATCATGGATAATGCGGTGGCCCTCGAGACATACCACAACTTCACGCTTCTGCACGACGACCTCATGGACAGATCAGACCTGAGAAGAGGGAACGTCACAGTCCATAAGAAATGGAACGAAAACACAGCAATACTGTCAGGAGACACTATGCTGATACTGGCGTACCAACTCTTCACATCAAACGCAGACAAACTCAGAACCAACGACATCAACGAGACATTCTTCCATGCTCAACGCACTTTCATCGAAGCCACTCTCGGAGTATGCGAGGGACAACAGTATGACATGGACTTCGAACAACGAGACGACGTCACAGAAGCGGAATATATGGAGATGATAAGACTGAAGACATCTATCCTACTCGCCGGAGCACTCAAAATCGGAGCACAGCTCGCTAACGCACCAGAGAGAGACTCCGAACTCCTGTATAACTTCGGAGAGAAAATAGGCCTGGCTTATCAACTACAGGACGACGTGCTCGACGTCTTCGGAGACACTAAACTCTTCAAGAAGAAACTGGGAGCAGACATCGTGGACAACAAAAAGACATTCCTACTCATAAAGGCGTTCGAGAAAGCGGACGAAAACGACAAGAGGATTATGAGAGAGTGGATGAGCAAGGATAACGCAGACGAAAACGAGAAAATCGAGACGTTCAAGAACATATATGTGAAGTACAAGATAAAAGAGATGACCGAGGAAAGAGTCAACTCTCTGTTCTTGGAAGCCACGAGCAGCCTCGGTGACGTAATGGTCGACGAGAGCAAAAAGGAAGCGCTGCATAAGTTCGCGGACAAGCTGCTGAGAAGAAATTTCTGACGACATATGATTGACACACACTCACATATCGACGGGGACGAGTTTGCGGACGACATCGACCAAGTGGTGGAACGTGCGAGAAATGCCGGGGTAAAAGCGATTTTTATACCTGGCATCTGCCGCAAAGACACCAGCCGAGTCTTCAATGTTTGCGAAAGGCATCCAGATTACCTGTTCCCGATGATCGGACTGCACCCGGAAAACATAACAGACGAGGATTATCACGAGGTGCTCAACTCTCTGTATCTCACTCTGAAACAAAAAATCACAGAGTCAGTCAAACCCATAGCAATCGGAGAGGTCGGACTGGACCTACACTGGGACGATACACATAAAGCAGAGCAGATGGACGCATTCGAACAGCAGATTAAATGGGCGGAAGAGACTGACCTCCCACTTATGATACACTCCAGAAACGCTCACCAGGAACTTATGGAGATTATGGAACAGCACCGAAACTCCGGACTCAGAGGTGTTTTCCACTGCTTCTGCGGCACAGCAGACGAAGCAAGAGAACTGTTGACATTCGACGGATTCATGCTCGGCATCGGAGGAGCCTGCACCTTCAAGAAGTCACAACTGCAGGAAATACTGAAAGAGACTGTACCTCTCAACCGCATCGTACTCGAGACAGACTCTCCATACCTGACGCCAGTACCTCACCGGGGAAAGAGGAACGAGAGTTCATTTTTACCACTCGTCGCAAACAAATTATCCGAAATATATTGTACCGACATAGATGAAATTGTGCAACAAACGACGGAAAACACGCGCAAAGTATTCCGCAAATGTGGTTTTTTCAATAAAAATTAAAAGTTTCCACTGAATTAGAATACTTGTAATTAAAAAAATCATTATTTTTGTCATGTTTTAGCACATAAGTATGTAAACGCATTGGGAGTGCCAAAACCTGGAAGGGAGAGATGCTCGAGTGGCTGAAGAGGCACGCCTGGAAAGCGTGTAAACGTCAAAAGCGTTTCGGGGGTTCGAATCCCCCTCTCTCCGCAGCTGGAGAGACAATCAGGACAAAGACTGACAAACAAACGCTAACCTGACCACCTTGCGAAAAATGACGTATCAACAAAACATGAGGCGTTATTGAACAATACACACATATTAAGAGGTGTGGTTGCGGACAGGATATGACAACAATAACAAGGAAACAACGAGAAATAAAATAAATTAAATAAAGTATTAATCTAAAAAATTACAGTCACACAATGAAAAAAGTATTTGCAATTATTGCATTGATGGGAGTTTTTACTTTCGGTATGACTCAGTCAGTTTCAGCTCAGGACGAGGCTGTTGACACAGCAGCTACAGAGCAAGTTGATTCAGCAGCGGCAGCTCCAGAGGCAGCAGCAGACGAGGCTGTCAGTGAAGCTGAGGAAGAAGAGGTGGAAACTGGTTTCTACAAGGGTGTTAAGAAAAAATTCATCGAAGGTGATGCAGGCTTCATGTCTCTCGTAGCAGTAGCCCTCATCCTCGGTCTCGCTTTCTGTATCGAGCGTATCATCTACCTCTCACTCTCAAAGATTAACTCTTCTAAGATGATTGAGGAGATTGAGGACGCACTCCTCAACAAGGGTAACATCGAGGCAGCTAAGGAAGTTGCTCGTGAGACTCGCGGTCCTATCGCTTCTATCTTCTATCAGGGTCTCCTCCGTATGGATGACGGTATCGATCAGGTTGAGAAGACAGTAGTTGCTTACGGCGCAGTACAGGCTTCAGCTCTTGAGAAGAACTGCTCATGGATCACACTCTTCATCGGTATGGCTCCATCACTCGGATTCCTTGGTACAGTGTTCGGTATGGTGCAGGCGTTCGATGATATCCAGAAGGCTGGTGATATTTCTCCAACAGTCGTTGCGGGAGGTATGAAGGTGGCCCTCTTGACTACTATCTTCGGTATCGTGGTTGCGCTCATTCTTCAGGTATTCTACAACTACATCCTTGCAGAGATTGAGGGTCTGACTTCTAAGATGGAGGATTCTACTATCTCACTTCTTGATATCGTTGCTAAGTACCACTCAAAACAGAAGTAATTACAAACTACTTCGCAAGGAAATTAACCATATTTCCTTATATAATTTATTTACTAATAATAAAAGTGGTATACAACAATGGTTAAGATAGAAAAATCAAAAGAACAGAAAATATCAGACATGGTACTCTATGCCATCATGGCAGTAAGTGCTATCGTTTTTGTGATCTACTTTGCCTGGGGTTATGACACTCCATATGAGGAGAACCCAGACTTCAACGCACCTCTGTTCACAGACGGTCTGATTATCCTTCAGGGAGCTTTGACAGTGGTTGCCACATTGGTAACAATCGGCGGAGCAATCAACTCCCTCACTGTTGGTCGTGGCAAGGCACAGGTTAACGACAAGGTTAACGTTGCTGACAAGGTTGCCAGCCCAATAGCATGGGGCACATGCGTTGTCTCTCTGATCGTAGGTGTCATCTATGGCGTAATCAACAAGGATGAGCAAATGATCATCAACAACAAGGCATGGCAGAACGCCACAGAGAGCATTGAGTCAGATATATGTATCTGGTCAATCGGAATACTTACTCTCGGTACTATTATCGCTGCAATCTACAGCATGATAGGAAGCAAGAAATAAAAACTTTAACTCAAGAAGCAATATATTATGGGAAAGAAAAGAAAAATGCCAGGATTGAACACTAGTTCAACTGCGGATATCTCATTCATGTTGCTCATCTTCTTCCTTACGACCACATCTATGGATACTGACGCAGGTCTTGCGCGTACACTGCCAAAGCCACCTGAGGATGAAAACAACACCAACGAGATGAAGGTCAAGGAGCGTAATATCCTTAACATTCGTATCAACAAGGATAACTACCTTCTCATTGGAAGCGACTATGCTTCTACTGAGGACGTAAAGGAGAGAGCTAAAGAATTTATCAAGAACGAGAAGAATGACCCGAACTTACCTGAGGTAGTCGGAAAGAAGATAAAGTATCTCGGACGTGTAGTTCCTGTTACAGAGAATCACGTCATTTCTGTACAGACAGACCGTGGAACAGACTATGGTGTGTATATCGCAGTGCAGGATGCGTTGATTCAGGCTTACAATGAGCTACGTGACGAATTTGCAATGGCTGAGTTCCATCATCATTTCGAGTTTTGTAATGATGATGAGAAGAAGGCAATCCGAGAGATTTATCCTCAGAAGATATCTGAGGCGGAACCTAAAAAATACGGTCAATCATTATGAGCAGATTTAACAAAAAAGGCAGTAGAGAAATGCCAGAGATGAATACATCATCTCTTCCTGACTTGATTTTCACCATCCTCTTCTTCTTTATGATGGTAACATCTATGCGAGAGGTGACTATGATGGTCAAGGTTCAGAAGCCACAAGCTACACAGATTGAGAAACTTGCTCGTAAGTCTTGTACATCGTTCATTTACATCGGACAACCTACAGACGCTCTTAAGGGTGTGTACGGAAGTGGTACACGTATCCAGCTCAACGACCGATACGCTGAAGCAGCGGAGGTTTACGACTTCATCTACCAGGATCGTGGTGAGATGGCTGAGTCTGACAAGCCTTTCTACACAGTGTCTCTGAAAGTTGACCACCACACTCCAATGGGTGTTATTACCGATGTTAAGCAGGTTCTCAGAAAAGCCTACGCATTGAAGATTGTTTACTCTTCTGATAAGAAGAAGCAATAATTCAAAAATAATAACAAGAAAAGAGCAGCCCAAAAGGTTGCTCTTTTTTTTGTGAAATTAAATCACCTAAAGTCACCTATAATGGCTCAGCTGTTTTGAGACATCAGTTACTGTTTAGTAAACATTTTGAGTTTAGGTTAATCCCGAATCGCTCATTAGAACGACTATTTTCGTGATCGACTTCGTAACTGCTTGGTCGCAAGTCTTTTGCAATTTGATTTTTCTAATGACCGCCATTAGAAAAAGATTTTGCAAATAGTTTATTTTCAAGATATTATGGGCTTGACCACGGATTATTGTACTTCCAATGACCAATTTGGGTTAATTCGTAACCGACTTAGAGACAATGTTGGATTCAAAGCACCCGCTGTTCGTAGTCGGAAATATGATTGATGGGGCATGCTTCGAGAATGCATTTGCTCCACTCTTCTGTACAGGCAATGGCCGCCCTCCTAAACCAATTCGACTGATGACCGGGCTGCTTATACTGAAACATCTTCGCAACGTGTCCGATGAGCTGGTTGTCGTCCCGTTCTCGGAGAATGCGTACTATCAGCACTTCTGCGGCATGATAAGCAAAGGCAAGGAACACAAGAAGTATGAGTTCGGCAACAAGGCGTCAATCGTACGCTTTTGGAACGGTATCATCATCGGCGCACTCTCTTTCAGGAACGAGCATGACGGTCACAGAACAGACAAGTCACTGGAACAGGTGGGGCGTGTCTATGGACGTAAGATAAAGGTGATTGCTGGTGACAGTGGGGTATGGAGGACAGCGGATGTCCGGAGAAACGGAGATAGTCATACCAAATGTTCCGAAACCGTCTGACTCCGCCTACGTCAGGGCTAAGAAATGCGAGCATTTCAGAAAGCGGGCAGGAATAGAGCCTGTCATCGGCCACTGCAAGAATGGTCACAGATTGGGAAGAAACTTCTATAAGGGGCTTTTCGGGGACTCCGTCAACGTCATGCTCGCTGCCGCCGCATTCAACTCCAAGAGAGCATAAACGCTTTCTTGCGTCTTGTTTGGAAGTGCCTTAGTAGCCTAATGTTTGGGCGGATGGACGGATATCCACTGGTTGTTTGCACAGCAGACAGATAGTGCAGCGACAATAATGTTTTTAAGGGTGGACTACCTAAACAAGGCTAAAAGCTTTCAGTTAAGTAGCAACAACAATGAGCGGAACACATTTCGCAGGTGCGACTCACAATAAATGCGAGTGTTATGCGTTACGTAATATATGCGAGTAAAAATATTCAAGACAACATCATTTTTTCTCAGACTTCACTTGTTATTGTCGATCATGTCGGCGATAGCCGTCTCATGCTCCAATGCCAACGTGGCACAGAAGAAAGGCGAGCAGAGTATGGCAATCGGCGAATACTACACAGCCTCACTGGAATTCAAGAAAGCCTACTCCAACACGCCGTCCAAAGACAAGCAGAAAAGAGCGGAGCGCGCCTTTCTTCTCGCCGACAGTTACAGACGCTACGGCATGACTCAGAAAGCCATGGCTGCATACAAAAATGCCATCAGATACAACCATGCCGACACCATATCATTATATCAGCTCGGACAGATGCAGTTACGCTCAGGACAATATAAGGCGGCGGAACAGACATTCAAAGAATATCTCACTCTGGTACCTGATAATGAGATGGCGCAGGCTGGACTCAAATCGGCGGAAATAGCGCCCACATGGAAAGAGAGCCCAAACCTTTATTCGGTAAAAAAGGAGACGATACTTAATTCCAGGCGAACAGACTACTCGCCAATGATTATAGGTGACGACGCTGCGCAACTGGTATTATCCACCACGAGAGATGACACTGAGGGAGATGAGATCAACGGAGTCAACGGAGTGAAATACGGTGATCTGTTTATCGCAAAGAAAAACGAGCACGGCAAATGGGAGAAGCCCGAGTTGATTGAGGGTGACGTGAACACAGAGTATGACGAGGGAGCAAGTTGTCTGAGCCCAGACGGCAAACTCATGTATTTCACCAGATGCTCAAGCGACCCGGACTATCCTCGATACGCTGAGATATGGAGAGTGATAAGGAATGACGCTTCATGGGGTGCCGCCACAAAATGCGACATTAGTAAAGACACGCTGTCCTCATTCGCCCACCCCGCCATCAGCCCTGACGGACAGTGGCTATACTTCGTCAGCGACATGCCCGGAGGCGAGGGAGGACTGGACATCTGGCGCACACGCATCACCAACGACGGATTCGGAGGAGTGGAGAATGTCGGAAGGCCGATCAACACACCAGGTGACGAGATGTTCCCGACATTCAAGCCCACAGGTGAGCTATATTTCTCTAGCGACGGACACCCCGGCATGGGAGGACTGGACATATTCAAGGCGACACCCACATACGAGGACACGGACGGTCCGGAGTACGGTGACAACACCAACACAGGCAGGGCTCCTGACAACTGGATAGTGGAAAACCAGGGTTACCCTCTCAACACGAACGGAGACGAGTTCGGAATGACGTTTGAGGGAGTACATAACAGAGGCTATTTCTGCTCAAGCCGAGGTGACGGTAAAGGATATGAGCACATCTTCAGCTTCGAGCTGCCGGAAGTCGTCCAGTCTGTCACAGGATGGGTGTATGAGAAAGACGGATACGAGCTGCCAGAGGCGTTGGTATATATGGTTGGCAACGACGGCACCAACGAGAAGCTGAGTGTCAGAGGAGACGGTTCCTTCACACAGGTGATAAAGCCAAACGTCGACTATATCTTCCTCGGCACGTGCAAAGGCTATCTCAACGTGACCAACGAGCTGAGAATCGAGCCGTCAGAGGAAAGCGAGGAACACGTGTTACAATTTCCTCTGCCGCGCATCGACGTGCCTGTGCTCATCGACAACATCTTCTACGAGTTCGACAGGGCTGAGCTGACACCAGAGTCGGAGGAGTCTCTCGACATGCTGACAGACATGCTGACAGACAATGCTAACGTGACAATTGAGATTGGAGCGCATTGTGACTATCGAGGAGTGGACATTTACAACCTCGATCTATCACAACGAAGAGCGCAGTCTGTGGTCAACTATCTCATAAAACACGGAATAAACAAGGATCGCCTGACCGCCGTCGGATATGGCGAGACAATGCCAAAGAAAGTGACAAGGAGGATGGCCGAGAAATATGACTTCCTGAGTGAGGGTGACGAGCTGACAGAGGAGTTTATCACCAACCTGCCAGAAGAGCAACAGGAGGTTTGCAACTCACTTAACAGAAGAACTGAATTCAAGGTTCTGCGTACCACCTACGTGCCTGTGGTCGACGCCGCAGCCACAAAGAGCGAGTGACAAACAGCAGACAGACAACAGCATCACCTACCGTCAAACATAATATCCCCTATCCCAAATCTTTATAAAATAGGAATTGGGATTTTTTATGTTATATACAAAGCCATACATTCGTTTACCTGTCACATCAGAACAACAAAAAATGTGACCAGCCGATCCTGCCACCAAAGCAAACGTCAGGTGATTATACCATGAAGCATAAAGATTAGTGTGAAGCCACATCTTTTCATGTTCTTCCATCTTTTCCGACTGTTTAGTCACATATAAACCACTGGCAATTATTCATTTTTACTCTCTAAAATAGCCATACCATTTCGCACATTTTTCATTGTCCAATATTCCTCTTTTTTCGTTGACACGTGACAACGGAAAAATGACTTCTACAATTTTCCCGTGTCTTATTCGGCGTCTGAAAATCTTAGGTTAGGACGTTGAAAAGTTCAGGTTAGGATTTTTAAATTCTCAGACCTGAATATATACCACAACCTAACCTGAGTATTTCAAAAAAGAGACCTAAGATTTTCAGAAGCCTTGTTTTAAGATTATCAACAAGTTAACCTATTTTAAGTCAAAAACAGGCATGGGATATTTCGTCACAAGCAAAATTGTCCATTATTCCACCAATTCTTATCGACTTATTTCCGTTTCTCCGATGGATTTTACGCACTCTGTTGTATTGACCGGATAGCATTTCTATCTGAGAATCAAGCCATCAAATACGCATGGAGACAGAGAATGTCGGAAAAAGCGCGAACTGCTGCTGACGAGTAGAACACACCTGTCAGCCGCTCCGTACATAGATTTCACACGTTGCGAATAAAACAGCGGACAGCACAAAAAATGTGACGTGTAAGGCAACACGTCACATTATGGAAAATAAAAAAGGAGGATGTGACACATCCTCCTTTATATCTAAGTCACTTAAGCCTCACAAAGAAACTTATACGAGAAGTTACTACTCTTAGCAGACGGGAACTGGCTACGCTGATCGACGTCTCTCCTACACTTAAGATTATCAATCATTCTCTCATAACACTCCAAAGCAGACTCCGCCAGACAACGTACGGTGAAACGTGTGTCCTGATACTCAAACTTACCAGTCTCAGGCACCATCACCACCCTTTTGAAGAGCAAAGAGCCTTCATACCAACCCGGATTAATTGTTTTCAGCTCGTCCATTATAGACTTCTTCTTCTCCGCAATACTCATCGTTCTTGAGTGCTCGTCAATCTTCTGAGAGCGTCTCATCTCCTCAATCTCACGGAACTCGTCCAGAGAATTAGCTTCAGTCTTCAGGAAGAGCACATAGTTACTGTAGCTGACCTTCAGTCTGAAAGGATACATGTTACCAGACTCAAGAAAAGCGTTAATCCTATCAGCGACGTTGGTCTCAATCTTAATCTCCCTTATAGAACAAAGAAAATCCATGGCCTCGTCAACAGAAGTGACGACGGCTTCTCTATCAAAATATCTTATGTATAAATTTTGCATATTCTCGACACGCTTTTGTTGTCATTTACTCTCGTTACCTCATGTGTGACGCCCACAAGCGCCCATCAAACGCGAAGTTACGATTTTTTTCTTATTTTCCATTCTGAAGGATAGAGATTATTAACCCTATTGCCAACATTATTACCAAAACCGAGAGTCAGTCCTTTGTATTTCAGTGCCACATATCCCTTTGGCGCATCCACAGTTATAGCTTCAGCTCTGAGATAAGCCAAGGCATCCTCCAGCGTCAGGTCCACAGAGTGAAAACAATCGTCATTCATCTCCGTTGACATCGCCAGCCCGTGCTCCGGCTGCATCTTCTTGCCTTTCAGCGTAGCTATCTTCACTCCGTAACTCACGATCCTCAAGGACTTTCTCGCCCGTCTTAACACATCCAGGTGTTTTGTTGGGAAAGCAACGAAGTCATTATCCTCGGCAAAGAATGTCATATTCTCCGGATTGTTCAGCAAGCGTCGCAGTTCCGGCATATAAGCGGAATTATTTCCCACCACATCATGATCCTTGTCCTTGTTCTTTCCTTTCGTCTTCCTCTCCTTCTCTACTGTCACGTCATCGGCATCCTCAGGCTTACGTACCGGACACACAAAAAATCCTTCTCCACGCACCTTATGCGGGAAGAAGTGTCCGTCTGATATAGCCCACTCACTATCATCGAGCAGCGGCAGTCTTTCGGCTCCCAGATCTTCACACATCCAACGCACCATATCCTCATCTTCAAGATGATTGAAGGTACACGTGCTGTAAACAAGAATACCACCGGGACGCACACACTTCCAAATGTTAGACACTATCTCGTGTTGTCTCTGCCAGCACATATCCACATTACGCATGCTCCACTCCTCCACTGCCTTCTCGTCCTTTCTGAACATCCCCTCACCTGAGCATGGAGCGTCACAAATAACGAGATCGAAACATCCTTGGAAATCCGTGAAGTCCTCCGACGCATTATTGGTGACGATGACATCCGGACATCCCCACTTTATTATATTTTCGGCAAGCACCTGACATCTCTGTCTCACAATCTCGTTTGCCACGAGCACTGAGCCCTCAGGCAAAGCGGACAAAGCCAAAGTGGACTTACCTCCAGGAGCCGCACACAGGTCCAACGCCACCACTGGCTCGTCAATGTACTTCTTAATCACATGATGGATAAACATCGACGAAGCCTCCTGCACGTAATACGCACCCGCATGGAAGAGAGGGTCAAGAGTAAACGACGGTCGCTCTGACAAATAATACCCATCGTCACACCACTTCACTTTCTCACTCACCAACGATGACATATCCTCGAAGAGATCCTCACGCATCTTTTTCTTATTCACACGTATAGAGACGGAAGGGGCAGAAGAAAGAGACGCGCAAAGTGACTCAGTCTCATCCTTTCCTATTTGTTCTTCCATGATATGTAAGAAATCCTGTGGTAAATTCATACGAAATGTTATTTTTTATCTCTTAAAAATATTATTTCAGAAAAAAAAATTATCTTTGCATTCAAAATTATAACATCACATTAACTATGTCAGATATTCAACTAGATCAGTTAGATAGTCAAATTCTGCAAATGGTGGCAGACAACGCACGTGTACCTTTTTTGGAAGTGGCGAGAGTATGCAACGTTTCAGGTGCCGCTATACATCAGAGGATTCAGAAACTCACCAAAATGGGCATCATCAAGGGTTCACAGTTCAACCTCGACCCAGAGATTATGGGTTATGAGACATGTGCGTATATGGGACTCTACCTCAAGGATGTAGGCTCTTTCGACAAGGTCGTGGAGGCTCTGAAAAACATTCCTGAGGTTGTCGAGTGTCACTACACCACCGGCGGGTACGATTTATTCATCAAATTGTACGCAAGAAACAACCACCATCTGCTCACGATTATCCACGACAAACTGCAGCCGCTGGGTCTCAGCCGATCTGAGACCATCATATCATTCAATGAGGCCATCAAGAGGCAGATCCCTGTTCCAGCATGGAAAGACAAGGATAAGGCTGCCGAATCTGAGGAATAAGGCTCAGCGGTGTCTATCTTCAGAAACCACGAGCCATACGACATCACTTCTTCTTTCTGATGAAGTCCACGAAAGCATACCTTTGGGTATGCTTTTCGTCTTTGTTATGCTCCTCTCTCGACACCTCTTCCCACACACTCTTGTCTATCTCCGGAAAGAACGTGTCAGCTTTCTCCGGCGTGTCATATACATACGTCACACATAGCCTGTCCGCCACGGCGAACGCTTCCCCATAGACTGACGCTCCACCAATGATGAAAACGTCACCCTCACATGAAGCCAAAGCTTCATGAAGACTACCAAATAGGTCAGCCCCGGGAAATTCCTCTGGCTTACCGCCACGCGACAGAACAATATTCCTACGGTTGGGAAGAGCTCCCTTAGGAAGACTCTCAAATGTTTTCCTTCCCATAACGACCGTGTTACCCGTAGTGAGCGACTTGAAACGTTTCAAGTCATTAGGTAACCAATATATCAGTTTATTCTCAAAACCAATAGCGTTATTCTCTGCTATTGCCACGATAATAGAAATCATACGCTAACCTCCGCCTTTATATGTGGATGTGGGTCATAGTCCACCAATGTGAAATCCTCGTATTTGAAGTCAAATATTGACTTCACGTCCGGATTCAGTATCATCTTAGGAAGTTTCCTCGGCTCTCTCGTCAACTGCAGACGGGCCTGCTCTGTGTGATTGAGATACAGATGCGTGTCACCTGTCGTGTACACAAAGTCACCAGCCTTAAGACCCGTCACCTGCGCTACCATCATCAACAGCAACGCATAGCTGGCGATATTGAACGGCACACCGAGAAACGTGTCGGCGCTGCGCTGGTACAATTGCAATGAGAGACGTCCGTCAGCCACATAGAACTGAAAGAGGATATGACACGGAGGAAGGTTCATGTTCTCTATGTCAGCCACGTTCCACGCACTGACGATAAGTCTCCTCGAGTCAGGGTTATTCTTTATCTGATCTATGACATCCGTTATCTGATCTATATGCCCGCCATTATAGTCCGGCCACGAGCGCCACTGGTAACCATAGATATGTCCAAGGTTACCGTCCTCATCAGCCCACTCGTTCCATATACGCACTCCACGCTCCTGTAACCACTTAGCGTTCGTGTCGCCTCTCAAGAACCACAGCAACTCGTAAATGATTGACTTGAGATGAAGCTTCTTAGTGGTAAGCAGCGGAAAACCATCCTCCAAGCTAAATCTCATCTGATTGCCGAACACGGACAACGTACCTGTTCCTGTCCTGTCCCCTTTCTGTACACCTTCTGTGAGTATACGCTCAAGAAGATTCAAATATTGTTTCATAATATTTCCTGTTGATTTCCATGATCACATGGCGTTCGCTGCGCGAATTTAACGAAAATAGTTAAATCACATCATTCCCATGAACGAAATAATGCAAAGCGAATCAATTCACATACAATAGA
>FLNY01000765.1_pt1 | contig 17314 bp, 12 predicted proteins | sample 1140381 | NCBI WGS metagenome assembly FLNY01 (sample SAMEA3878172, study PRJEB12797) | bioreactor metagenome | biome: Moose rumen | place: Sweden | collected 2011-10
ACTTTCATTCATCTTAAGTTTTCTTTTGGGGTAAACTCTTTTCAGGACGATACACCCCGACTGGTGCGTAAGCTCCTTATTATCAATAAGTTGACGTTTTCTCCCTGCTCCGTTTGGGGCAGGGACTTTTACGTAACTCATTGTGACACAGGCGTTTCGGCTCCAGTCGACTATACCGAAGTAGAAAACAATCAGAACAGTTTGAGGTTGTCCCAGGAGGGTTCGAGATTGCCTGCCTCAATTCTGTGAATGATGGACGTGACTTTCTCGTTTAGAGGTGCGGGGCGGCCAACCTTACGGCCGAATGCGGCAATTGCGCCGTTTATTGCGTCCACCTCGGTCTTCTTGCCTTTCTCTATGTCCTGAAGCATGCTGGCCTTGATGTGGGCGTGCTTCTTGATGGCTATGGGCAGGATGAACATGGATATAGCACGGCGGAAGGCGTTATTGTAGTCCAGCAGCTTCACCGCATCCTTACCCTGCACGGGCTCAATCTTGATGCCTGCTGCCGCACACACGTCTATGCACTCTTTGATGAGCGACAGGACGATGCTGCGCGACTCTTTGTTTGCCGCCGCTTCTCCAAAGGTGCATCCAAGTACTGTGCTCATGCCGGAGAAGGCCGAATTGATGAGGAGCTTGCTCCAGCGCGTTCCCACGAAGTTCTCTTCCACCGTTACCGGGCCCATGAACTCGAGGAGTCGTTTGACGTCATCGAAATATTTGTGCCGATGAGAGTCAATCGATCCAAGCGAGAACGTAAGGCTGTCCGGAGAGCTCGTAAGCTCCACGATGCCCGGCTCGAGCATGGTGGCTCCCCATGCGACCGTGCAGCCGAGTACGTGCTCCGGGCCCAGAATATCGGCAATCCCCTGCTCCGGAAGGCCGTTCTGGAATGTCACAAGAACGCCGTCGGGCGCAAGGTAATCCTTTAGGAAGGTTACCACTTTGGCGTTTTCTTGCTGCTTTGTCATGAGGAAGACGATATCGTACTTCCCTTCCATCTCCTCAGGGAAAAGGACTTTCACCTCCTGGTTGAAGTCTACTGTACCAACTACCCGGGCTCCGTCGTCTTTCAGTGCCTCGACAATGGCCTTGTTGCGGTTGATAAGGTCTATTTTTTCTCCGGCGCGTGTAATGAATGCGCCAAGTATGGTTCCAAGGGAACCGGCTCCATATATTGCAGTACGCATGTAGGTTCGGGTTTTTGCGACTGCAAAGTTAATAAAAATTTTTATTAAACCTCCAGCACAAGCTCCACGGGGCAGTGGTCTGAGCCGAAGATCTCGTTGTGGATTCCGGTGGAGATGATGGCGGGCTCCAAAGCCTCCGAGACAATGAAGTAGTCTATGCGCCACCCTGCATTCCTCTCGCGGGCGGCCATGCGGTAGCTCCACCAGGAGTATTTCACCTCTGAAGGGTGCTGAAAACGCCACGTATCTACGAAACCGGCACCCAGAAGCTCTGACATCTTGCCCCGCTCCTCATCGGTAAAACCCGCATTGAAGTGATTTGTAGAAGGGTTTTTAAGGTCTATCTCTTCATGCGCGACGTTGAGGTCTCCGCAGAAAACGACGGGTTTTGGAAGGGCCGAAAGATAGCCGCGCATGTCATCTTCCCACCGCATGCGGTAATCCAGACGCCGCAGCCCATCCTGCGAATTGGGCACGTATGCGCACACGAGGAAGAACTTGTCATACTCCAGCGTGATGAGCCGGCCTTCGTGATCGTGCTCGTCTATACCCATGCCGTAGCGAACGGAGAGAGGTGTATGCTTAGTGTAAACAGCCGTGCCCGAGTAACCTTTCTTGTCGGCATAATTCCAATAGGACTCATAGCCCGGGAACTCGAGGTCCAGCTGACCTGCCTGCATCTTTGTTTCCTGGAGGCAGAAAAAGTCTGCGTCAAGGGACGTGAAGACATCGGCAAAACCCTTGCCCGCCACGGCGCGGAGGCCGTTTACGTTCCAGCTTATCAATTTAAGCTCCATGTCGATCCCTCCTTTGTGTCTTTGACGGTTATGCCGAGAGTTGCGAGAAGGTCACGGATGCGGTCGCTCTCTGCCCAGTTCTTCTCTTCGCGGGCCTTGCGGCGGGATTCCAGCACAAGCTGCATGACGCCATCGAGGGCCTTTTCGGCCTTGCCGGAGGCGCCGGCTTCCTCATCCCGGAGGCCAAGCACGCCGCCAACGACGTCATCGAACAGGGCTTTCAAGGCGGCCTTGTCGGCATCCGAAAACCCTCCGGCGTTGATGAGCTTCACGGCCTCGAACAGATGCGCCATGGCAATAGGGGTGTTAAGGTCGTCGCACAAGGCGTCAAGGACGGCTTCTTTTATGGCCGATACACTTGCAGATTCCTCGCCCTGAGCGGAATGACAATCTCCCAGCGCGCGCCATGCGGCCATCAGCCGCAGATAACCCTTTCCGGCGGCCTCGAGGGCATCGTCGGAGAAATCCAGCGTGCTGCGGTAATGGGCTTGGAGGATGAAGAAACGGATGGTCATGGGGCTGTACTTTGCAAAGAGGTCCTGCAGGGTTATGAAGTTCCCAAGGGACTTCCCCATCTTCTGGCCGTTTATCGTTATCATGTTGTTGTGCACCCAGTAATGCACGCCCTGGGTGCCTCGGGAGGCAACATTCTGTGCGATTTCGCACTCGTGGTGCGGGAACATGAGGTCCATGCCGCCGCCGTGGATGTCGAACACTTCGCCAAGATATTTGGCGCCCATCACGCTGCACTCGAGATGCCAGCCGGGGAAGCCTTCCCCCCAGGGTGAAGGCCAGCGCATTATGTGCTCCGGTTCGGCCTTTTTCCAGAGAGCGAAATCGAAGGGAGCGCGCTTGTCGCCCTGGCCGTCAAGGCTGCGCGTTCCTTCCAGCGTGTCGTCCAGCGACCTTCCCGAAAGGATGCCGTAGTGGTGATCCCTGTTATACTTCTGCACGTCGAAGTATATGGAGCCGTTGCTTTCGTATGCATAGCCGGCCTCCATAATCTTCTTCACCGCCTCAATCTGCTCAATTATATGGGCCGATGCCCTTGGCTCTATCGACGGCGACTGCACGCCAAGGAGGCGCATTGCCTCGTGATAGCGCTCCGTATACAGCTGCACCACCTCCATGGGCTCCAGCTGCTCCAGGCGGGCCTTTTTCGCTATCTTGTCCTCGCCCTCGTCGGCATCGTGCTCCAGATGGCCGACGTCCGTTATGTTGCGCACGTATCGCACCTTGTAGCCCAGGTATTTAAGGAGCCGGAAAAGGACGTCGTATGTGACTCCGGGGCGAGCGTGGCCAAGATGGGCGTCCCCGTACACGGTGGGACCGCACACGTACATGCCCACGTGTCCTTCGTGGATGGGCTTGAAAAGCTCCTTGGAGCGGGTAAGGGTATTGGTAAGATACAGAGGTCTCATAAGTCTTGTCGCGTAGATTATGCAAATATACTTAATTTTACGTAAATTTGCAGAGATTCTTCACTGCGTTCAGAATGACAATAATAGACGGAAAAGCAATCTCGGCAGCGCTCAAGGCCGACGTAAAAGCCAAGGTTGACAGCCTCACGTCCGAAGGCCGCCGCGCGCCGCACCTCACGGTCGTGCGCGTGGGGGAAGACCCCGCCAGCGTAGTGTACGTGCGCAACAAGGCCAAGGCCTGTGAAGCGTGCGGCATCGTGAACACCACCATTGTGCTGGACGAAAGCGTGTCGGAGGCAGAGCTGCTCAGCCTTATCGGCAAACTCAACGCCGACGAAGACGTTGACGGCATCCTTGTGCAACTGCCCCTTCCAAAGCACATTTCCGAAGCGAAGGTGATAGAAGCGATTGCGCGGGAAAAGGACGTGGACGGCTTTCATCCGTACAACGTGGCCGGTCTGTGGCAGAAGACTCCCCACCTCTCCCCCTGCACGCCCAAAGGCATAATGAAACTCCTCGACGCCATAGGAATTGACCCCAAGGGCAAAAGGGCGGTGGTTATAGGCCGGAGCAACATCGTGGGCCTTCCCGTTGCCAAAATGCTGCTTGACGCCAACGCAACCGTCACGATATGTCATACCCGCACCGTGAATCTTCCGGAAATTACCAGGCAGGCAGAAATCCTGGTCGTGGCCGCAGGCAGGGCCAAAATGATATCGGCTCACATGGTATCTCCCGGAGCCATCGTAATTGACGTCGGGATGGACAGGGACCCGGAGACGGGGAAACTGTGCGGAGACGTGGATTTCGAGACAGTGGCGCCCATTGCAGGCGCCATAACCCCTGTTCCCGGAGGAGTGGGCCCCATGACCATCGCATGCCTCATGGAAAATACTCTGGAATGTTACCTCAAAAGACAGGCACAATAATTGATAACTCCCATTAGAACCCATTAGAAAACGAGAACTATGAAAACATCCAGACTTCTTATCCTTGTGGCGGCTGCGGCACTTTCCCTTACAGCCTGCAGAAAAGAATACATCACGGAGAACATCATCGAAGGCAACGAGATGTACACTACAGACCCCATCACCGTGAAGGCAAACCAATGGACGGTTGATGAGGATGGCGGTTATTTTACCGTAACACTTTCGGTGAGCGCAATCACCCGTGACGTGGTGGACAACGGCACTATCCAGGTACTGAGGCGCCTCACGGACAATTCCGGAAATATTTACTGGACTCCCCTTCCCGTCGTGAGGGCCAACGAGGAAGTAAGTGATGATGGAGAAGTCTTCAATTATTCCACCTACATTGACTACGAGTGGGGTGTTGGTGAAGTAAATATCTTTGTTACCGCAACAGACTTCTACACCGGAGAAAATCCCGGAGACATGGTATTCCGCGTGGTTATCTTCCGTTAATCCTCAATTCATAAAAAAATCGGCCTCCCCTTTTCGGAAGGCCGATTTTCATTATAGACATGGTGAACTAGAGTTCCCTCATGGCATCCATGGCGTCTGTCTTGGAGCCCACCACTATATCCTGATAACGGGCAAGACCTGTTCCCGCAGGAATGAGGTGGCCGCAGATGACGTTCTCCTTGAGGCCTTCAAGGTGGTCTACGCGAGCGCGGATTGCAGCCTCGGAGAGAACCTTGGTGGTTTCCTGGAAGGAGGCGGCGCTTATGAACGAACTGGTCTTGAGGGCTGCCCGGGTGATACCCTGGAGCACCTGGGAAGCGGTTGCAGGCTTGGCCTCGCGGGCTACCACCAGCCGTGCTCCCTGGCGTTCGAGGGAAGCGTTCTCGCTGCGGAAGTCACGGGCGCTGATGATGTCGCCTTCCTCGTAGCGGGTGCTGTCACCGGGTTCAAGAACGTAGTACTTGCCGAAGATTTCGTCGTTGCGGTCCATGAATTCCCACTTGTCCACAAGTTCCTCGGGGAGGAACTCGGAGTCTCCGGGATCTCCAATCATGACCTTGCGCATCATCTGGCGGACGATTATCTCGAAGTGCTTGTCGTTAATCTTAACGCCCTGGAGACGGTACACGGCCTGAATCTCGTTCACAATATACTCCTGAGCTTTGACGGGACCGAGGATGTTGAGAATGTCGGTAGGGGAAGTACCGCCGTCGGAAAGACGGGTTCCGGCCCTTACGTAGTCATTCTCCTGAACAAGGATCTGCTTGGTCATGGGCACCTCGTAGCGGCACTCCTTTCCGCTGCGGTTCTTCACGATAATCTCGCGCTTGCCCCTCTTCACCTTGCCCATGATGACCTCGCCGTTGATTTCGGAAAGGATGGCAGGGTTGGAAGGAGTGCGGGCCTCGAAGAGTTCCGTAACGCGCGGCAGGCCGCCGGTGATGTCGCTCGCCTTGCCGATAGCGCGGGGAATCTTGATTACAACATCTCCAATCTTCACCACGTCGCCGTCATTTATCATGATGTGGGCGCCGACAGGGAGGTTGAACTGGCGAAGAACAGTGCCGTCTTCACCTACGATGAGCATGGCGGGAGACTTTGTCTTGTCACGGCTCTCGATGATAACTTTGTCCGTATTGGTGGCAAACTCATCGGCACTCTCCTCACGGTAGGTAGAACCCTCAACCATGTTCTCGAAGCGCACGGTACCTGCTGTTTCCACGATGGTGGTGGCGTTGTAGGCGTCCCATTCGCAGATGAGGTCTCCCTTCTTCACCTTGTCTCCGTCCCTGAAATAGAGGGTGGAGCCGTAGGGGATATCGTACTGGGAATAGGTCATTCCGGTGCGTTCGTCGGTGATGCGGAGTTCCGTCATGCGGGACACCACGATGGTCTTGGGGCTGCCGTCCTCGTTCGTTCCTTCGATGGTACGAAGCTCGTCGAACACAAGCTTGCCCTCATACTTGGAAGTGATGCTGTTGTCGGCCACGGCACCGGAAGCGGTACCACCCACGTGGAAAGTACGGAGGGTGAGCTGTGTACCGGGCTCGCCGATGGACTGGGCTGCGATGACGCCAACTACTTCGCCGGTTTCCACCATGCGTGAGGTGGCGAGGTTGCGGCCGTAGCACTTTGCGCAGACGCCCTTGCGGGATTCACAGGTGAGAACGCTGCGAATCTCAACCTGCTCGATGGGCAGGGAGTCGATGAGGGCGGCGGTGTCTTCGCGTATCTCTTCGCCGGCAGCGATGATGAGCTCTCCGGTGAGAGGGTTGAAGATGTCGTGCACGGATGTGCGGCCCAGAATGCGCTCACCGAGGGATTCAACCACCTCGTCCTTGTTCTTGATGGCGGTGGCGATGAGGCCGCGGAGGGTGCCGCAGTCTTCTTCGGTGATGATCACGTCGTGCGATACGTCAACAAGACGGCGGGTGAGGTAACCTGCATCGGCAGTCTTGAGGGCGGTATCGGCAAGTCCCTTACGTGCACCGTGGGTGGAGATGAAGTACTCCAGCACGGACATTCCTTCCTTAAGGTTACTGACGATAGGGTTCTCGATGATTTCTGCTCCTGCAGCACCGCTCTTCTGAGGCTTTGCCATAAGGCCGCGCATGCCGCAGAGCTGCTTGATCTGCTGAGTTGAACCACGGGCTCCGGAATCCAGCATCATGTAGACGGGGTTGAAACCCTGCTGGTCGGCCGATATCTGCTTGCGCACGATGGCGGTGAGCTGGTTGTCGATGGAGGTCCAGAGGTCGATCACCTTGTTGTAACGCTCGTTGTTGGTGATGAAACCCATGGAGAAGTTGGCCTTGATGGCTTCCACTTCGGAATATCCCTTCTCTATGAGAGCCGTCTTCTCATCAGGGACGAGAACGTCTCCAAGGTTGAAGGAGATGCCGGCGCGGAAGGCCTGGTCATAACCGAGGTTCTTGATGTCGTCGAGGAACTTTGCCGTACGGGTGACACCTGTAGACTTGATTACCTGGGTGATAACGGTGCGGAGGGCTTTCTTTCCCAGCACTTCGTTCACGTAAGGCACCTCGTCGGGCACGTACTGGTTCACGATTATGCGACCGGGAGTGGTCTTCACCATTTCATAACCCTTGGAAAGGTCCTGCTTGTCAATGGGCAGGCGCACCTCGATGGGAGCGTGCATGTCAACCACCTTGCCGTCGTAGGCAATGATAACTTCCTCGGGGCCATAAAACTTGAGGCCGCTGCCCTTAGCACCGGGACGCTCCTTGGTGATGTAGTAAAGACCAAGCACCATATCCTGTGAAGGAACGGTGATAGGAGAGCCGTTTGCAGGGTTGAGGATGTTGTGGGAGCCCAGCATTAGGAGGTGGGCCTCCATTATGGCGGCGTTTCCGAGGGGCAGATGGATGGCCATCTGGTCACCGTCGAAGTCGGCATTGAAGGCGGTACAGGCAAGAGGATGCAGCTGAATGGCCTTGCCCTCTATCATTCGGGGCTGGAAGGCCTGAATACCCAGACGGTGAAGGGTAGGTGCACGGTTAAGGAGCACAGGATGGCCCTTCATCACATTCTCGAGGATATCCCAGATAACGGGATCCCTGCGATCTACTATCTTCTTTGCGCTCTTTACGGTCTTCACTATGCCGCGCTCGATGAGCTTGCGGATAACGAAGGGCTTGTAAAGTTCTGCAGCCATGAACTTGGGGAGGCCGCACTCATGCATGTTGAGCTCGGGACCCACCACGATAACCGAACGGGCAGAGTAGTCTACGCGCTTGCCAAGGAGATTCTGACGGAATCGGCCCTGCTTGCCCTTGAGGGAATCCGACAGGGACTTGAGGGCGCGGTTGCTCTCGCTCTTTACCGCAGCCGACTTCTTTGAGTTGTCGAAGAGGCTGTCCACAGCTTCCTGAAGCATGCGCTTTTCGTTGCGCAGGATAACTTCCGGAGCCTGGATCTGGATGAGCTTCTTGAGTCGGTTGTTGCGGATGATTACGCGGCGGTACAGGTCGTTGAGGTCTGACGTTGCGAAACGGCCGCCGTCAAGCGGGACGAGGGGACGCAGGTCCGGAGGCGTGACGGGGATAACCTTCATGATCATCCATTCGGGCCTGTTCACGTCCTTGGACTCCTGGAACCACTTCACCACGGACAGGCGCTTGAGGATTTCGGTGCGGCGCTGCTGTGAACCCTCGCTGCGAAGATCCCTGCGAAGCTGCTTGCCAAGCTCTTCCACGTCAATCTCCTTGAGGAGGTCGTAGAGGCCTTCGGCACCCATTTTTGCGACGAAATTCCAGCTCTCGTCCCAAACTTCACCGGCTTCGTTTTTCTTGCGGCGGAGTTCGGCCATACGGTCCTGGGCGGTAATGTACTCGTCCTCGGAGAGAAGGTCCATCTTATGGATACGGTACTCGGGAGCAATCTCCTCGCCCTCAAGGAGGCCGGGATTCACAACTATGTATTTCTCATAGTAGATTACGGATTCCAGCTTCTTGGAAGGAATGCCCATCAGGGCGCTTATTTTGTTGGGAGCGCTCTTGAAATACCAGATGTGGGCCACGGGAACGGTGAGGGTGATATGACCCATACGCTCGCGGCGCACCTTCTTTTCCGTGACTTCCACACCGCAGCGGTCGCACACGATTCCGCGGTAGCGGATTCTCTTGTACTTTCCGCAGTAGCACTCATAGTCCTTGGTGGGGCCGAATATCTTCTCGCAGAAGAGGCCTTCACGTTCGGGCTTGTAGGTGCGGTAGTTCACCGTTTCCGGTTTAAGAACCTCTCCGCATGAACGCTCGGTAATGTCTTCCGGGGAAGCGAGCGAGATGGAGATGCTGGAGAAATTGCTCTTTACCTTGTTTTCCTTATTGTTAAAAGCAGGCATATTCTTACTTACTTTTGTCTATAGTTAATCCAAAGTAACCTTGAGGCCCAGGCCGCGAAGCTCGTGCAGGAGCACGTTGAGGGACTCCGGAATGCCCGGGGTGGGCATGGGATCTCCCTTCACTATGGCTTCATAGGTCTTGGAGCGTCCGTTCACGTCGTCAGACTTGACGGTAAGGATTTCCTGAAGGGCGTTGGCCGCACCGTAGGCTTCGAGGGCCCACACTTCCATTTCGCCGAAGCGCTGGCCGCCGAACTGCGCCTTACCGCCCAGAGGCTGCTGGGTGATGAGGGAGTAAGGGCCGATGGAACGTGCGTGCATCTTGTCGTCTACCATGTGGCCGAGCTTGATCATGTAGATCACGCCCACTGTGGCGGGCTGGTCGAACCAGTCACCGGTTCCGCCGTCGCGGAGCCAGGTCTTGCCGAAGCGGGGAACGCCGGCCTTGTCTGTGTAGTCGCAGATTTCATCTATGGAGGCGCCGTCGAAGATGGGGGTGGAGAACTTGAGTCCAAGTTCGCGTCCGGCCCAGCCAAGAACGGTCTCGTAGATCTGGCCGAGGTTCATACGTGAGGGCACGCCCAGAGGGTTGAGGACAATGTCCACGGGGGTTCCGTCCTCGAGGAACGGCATGTCTTCCTGACGCACAATCTTTGCCACGATACCCTTGTTTCCGTGACGGCCAGCCATCTTGTCACCCACGGTGATCTTGCGCTTCTTTGCAATGTACACCTTGGCAATCTGCATGACGCCGTTGGGGAGTTCGTCGCCAACCTTGATCTTGTCCAGCTCACGGCGTGCGCGGGTTTCCGCCTCCTTGTGGGCAATGCAGTATCCGCTGATGAGTTCCTTCACGAGAGCCGATGACTTGGCATCGTTGAGCCACTTCGCCGTGGAAATATTCTGGTAATCCACTTCCTTCAGGCCGGCGAGGGTGAACTCCTTGCCCTTGGGGAAGATTTCAACGCCATAAAGATCGCTTACGCCGGCGCTCTTCTTGCCGTTCACAAGGCTCCAGAGCTTCTCAATGAAACCTGCGCGAAGCTTTTCGGCAGCCTTTTCAAATTCCTGCTGCTTAATCTCGATGCGGGTCTTCTGGTCGGCCTTTGCGCTCCTCTTGCCGGTTTCTTTGTTAACCTTTGCATAGAGGGAAGTTTTGATTACGGTTCCGCTGAGGGAAGGATTTGCCTTGAGGGAAGCGTCCTTCACGTCTCCGGCCTTGTCGCCGAATATGGCTTTGAGGAGCTTCTCTTCAGGGGAAGGATCGCTTTCTCCCTTGGGAGTAATCTTGCCAATCATGATATCTCCGGGCTCGATATGGGCACCTATGCGCACAATACCGTCCTTGTCAAGGTCCTTGGTGGCATCCTCGCTCACGTTGGGGATGTCGGAGGTGAGTTCCTCCATGCCGCGCTTTGTTTCGCGCACCTCGGTGAGGTATTCGTCAACGTGGATGGAAGTGAGAACATCCCACTTCACCATCTCCTCGCTCAGGACTATGGCGTCTTCGTAGTTGTAACCCTTCCAGGGCATGAAGGCCACCATGAGGTTGCGTCCGAGGGCGAGTTCGCCCTTCTCGGTTGCATAACCTTCGGTGAGCACCTGCCCACCCTTTACGCGGTCTCCCTTTCTCACCAGCGGCTTGAGGCTGATGGTGGTACTCTGGTTGGTACGGCGCCAGATGGGAAGTTTGTAAACGGTTTCCTCGGGGAGGAAGCTCACGAACTTCTCGTCATCGCTGCGGTCATACTTGATGTGGATTTCGTTTGCATCCACATAAGTGACGGTTCCCTCGCGTTCTGCGATAATCTGGGTGCGGGAATCTATGCACACGCGCTCCTCCAGGCCGGTTCCCACGATGGGGCTTTCCGGGGAGAGAAGCGGCACGGCCTGACGCATCATGTTCGCTCCCATGAGGGCGCGGTGCGCGTCGTCGTGCTCAAGGAAAGGAATGAGGGATGCAGCCACGGAAGCCATCTGATTGGGGGCCACGTCCATGTAATTCACATTCTCCTTCTCTACAAGCGGGAAATCGGCCTCCAGACGGCACTGGATGCGCTCGTCAAGAAGCTGGCCGTCGTCGGCCATATTCACGTTTGCAAGGGCCACGTTCATGCTTTCCTCTTCCTCTGCGCTCATGTACTTCCAACCAGTGGCGCTGAGGTCTACCTTGCCTTCATGAACCTCGCGGTAGGGAGTCTCGATGAAGCCGAGGCCGTTGATGCGGGCATAAACGCAAAGAGAAGAGATGAGGCCGATGTTGGGGCCTTCAGGGCTCTCGATAGGGCACAGACGGCCGTAGTGGGTGTAGTGCACGTCACGCACCTCGAAGCCTGCACGGTCCCTGGAAAGACCTCCCGGGCCGAGTGCGCTGAGACGACGCTTGTGAGTGATTTCGGCAAGCGGATTGGTCTGGTCCATGAACTGCGACAGCTGGCTTGTACCGAAGAAGGAATTGATAACGGAAGACAGGGTCTTGGCGTTGATCAGGTCAATGGGGTTAAACTGCTCGGAGTCCCTCACGTTCATCCTCTCGCGGATGGTACGCGCCATGCGGGAGAGGCCCACGGAGAACTGGTTTGCGAGCTGTTCGCCCACGGTGCGCACACGGCGGTTGGACAGGTGGTCGATATCATCTACCGTAGCCCTCGAGTTGATGAGCTGGATGAGGTACTTGATGATTTCCACGATGTCCGTATTGGTGAGCACGCGAACACCGGGATCCGTATCCAGGCCGAGTTTCTTGTTGAGGCGGTACCGGCCAACATTTCCAAGGTCGTAGCGCTTCTCGGAGAAGAAGAGCTTATCAATGACGTCGCGGGCAGTTGCCTCATCCGGCGGTTCGGAGTTGCGGAGCTGCTTGTAGATGTAGTTTACAGCCTCAATCTCCGTATTGGTGGGATCCTTTTGGAGAGTGTTGTAAATAATTGTGTTTTCGGCCGATACGGCTTCGTCCTTCTGGAGAAGGATGGTTTTCACGTCTGTATCCGCAATGCGGGCGATGGTCTCTTCCGAAAGAACCTCTCCCCTCTCCACGATAGGGAGGGTGCGCTCAATGGGGATAACCTCGCCGGTGTCCTCATCTTCGAAGTCTTCGAACCAGGTCTTGAGGACGTTTGCAGCAAGTTTGCGGCCCTCGTTCTCTGCGAGGACCTCAGGTGTTGCCTCAACCTCGTCGGCAAGGCCGAAACGGTCAAGGATATCTTTGTCTGAAGAATAGCCGATAGCCCTCAGCAGAGTGGTCACGGGCAGTTTCTTCTTGCGGTCGATGTATGCGTACATGACATTGTTGATGTCTGTAGCAAACTCAATCCAAGAGCCCTTGAAGGGGATGATGCGGGCAGAATACAGTTTTGTACCGTTGGCGTGCATGCTCTGGTCGAAGAACACGCCGGGAGAACGGTGCAACTGTGAAACTATGATTCTTTCAGATCCGTTGATGATGAACGTTCCTGCGGGAGTCATGTAAGGGATGTTCCCAAGGTAAACGTCCTGCACGCGGGTGTCGAAGTCCTCGTGCTCCGGGTCTGTGCATGAAAGGCGGAGTTTTGCCTTCAGAGGAACATTGTATGTGAGTCCTCTCTCAAGACATTCCTCGATGGAATACTGCGGGGGATCGATAAAATAATCGATGAAGTCCAGTTTGTAGTTGTTCCGCGTATCCTCAATCGGGAAAATTTCCTGAAAAACCTTATAAAGACCCTCGCCCTGACGGCTGTCGGGCGTGGTTTCCAGCTGGAAGAAATCCTTGAAGGATTTGAGCTGGACTTCCAGAAGGTCAGGGTACTCCAGGATTTTGGAAGTTGCGAAATTTATTCGCGGATTGCTGGTCTTTTTGGACATGTTCTGCCTTCGAGTTATGGGGAAAATTTTAAAGACGGAAAAAAGGTTTAGAGCCTGCTATGGGCTCTAAACCTGTGTGGTGACTCCCTTAAAGGGAGCAGGCGGAGCTACTTGAGCTCAACCTCGGCGCCGGCTTCCTCGAGGGCAGCCTTGAGGGCCTCAGCCTCGGCCTTGGAGATCTTCTCCTTGATGGCAACGGGGGCCTTGTCCACAAGCTCCTTGGCCTCTTTAAGACCAAGACCTGCATTCTCCTTCACGGCCTTGATGACCTGAAGCTTTGCCTGTCCGGCGCTGGTCAGGACGACATCAAATTCGGTCTGCTCTGCGGGACCTGCAGCTTCGGCGGCTGCGGCGGGAGCTGCTACTGCAACTGCTGCAGCAGCGGGCTCGATACCATATTCATCCTTCAGGATCTTAGCGAGTTCCTGGACATCTTTGACGGTGAGGTTCACGAGTTCCTCGGCGAGTTTCTTAACGTCTGCCATAATTGTAAAATTTTAAATTGTTTGATATTATTTGTTTTCTTTTTCTTCGAGGGTCTTTACGAGGCCGGCGATAGTGCTGCCGCCGCCATTGACCAGAGCGGAAACAACGTTCTGGAGAGGGCTCTGCAGCATGCCGATGATCTGGCCGATGAGTTCCTCGCGGGACTTGATGTTGATGAGTTCCTCAAGTTTGTCGGCACCCACGAAAGCGCACTCCTGCACGTATGCAGCCTTGAGAGCGGGCTTTTCGTTACCGGCCTTGTTGTACTTCTTGATGAGCTTCGCAGGAGTTGCGGGAGCCTCGGTGTACATGAGGGCGGTGTTTCCTTCAAGGGCGGGGACGAGGAGTTCCATCTCGGGATTCTCAGAGTCCTTGATAACCTTGTGAAGGAGGGTGTTCTTGACAACGTTGAGCTTGATGCCTTCGTTGAAGCAGTCGCGGCGCAGTGCAGCGGTTTCCCCTGCATTGAGACCTTCGATATTCACAATGTAGAAGTTGGGATACTGGGCGATGTTTTCCTTAATCTGCGCAATAACCTGCTCTTTCATTTCCTTTTTCATATTCTTTCCTCCTTACAGATTATTCGGCAGTGAAACCTTTGACGTCCAGCTTGATAGCGGGAGACATGGTGGTGCATATGGTGCATCCCTTGAAATAGGTTCCCTTCAGGGTCTGGGGCTTGAGCTTGAGGACCGCACCAACGAATGCGCGTGCGTTCTCCTCAATCTGCTGCGCAGTGAAGGAAGCCTTGCCGATGGCGGCGTGGATGATACCGGTCTTGTCCACCTTGAAATCAATCTTACCACCCTTCACATCCTTGACGGCGGCGCCTACCTCCATGGTAACGGTGCCGGTCTTGGGGTTAGGCATGAGGCCGCGGGGGCCCAGGATACGGCCAATCTGGCCAACCTTTGCCATGACGGAAGGGGTGCAGATGATAACATCTACGTCTGTCCAGCCTTCTTTGATCTTTGTGATATACTCGTCCAGGCCCACATAGTCTGCGCCTGCTTCCTTTGCTTCGTTCTCCTTGTCCGGGGTGCACAGAACCAGCACGCGGGTAACCTTACCGGTACCGTTGGGCAGGGTGACAACGCCACGGATCATCTGGTTGGCCTTGCGGGGGTCTACACCCAGATTGGTGGTTATTTCTACGGAAGCGTCGAACTTGGTGTAGGTGATTTCCTTCAGAAGCGCGCATGCCTCAGGGAGGGAGTAAACCGCGTTCTTGTCATACTTGGCAAGGACCTCTTTCTGGTTTTTTGTAAGTTTAGACATAACTCATGCGTGTTTTAAAGATTCTCGGGCATTTCACCTTCCACCTTGATACCCATGGAACGTGCGGTTCCTGCAACCATTGACATTGCGCTGCGGAGAGTGAATGCATTGAGGTCGGACATCTTGGACTGGGCGATTTCCTTCACCTGGTCCCAGGTGACGGTGGCTACTTTCTTACGGTTGGGTTCTCCGGAAGCCTTTGAAATCTTTGCGGCTTCCTTGAGGGATACTGCCACGGGGGGCTGCTTGACCTCAAAAGAGAAGGACTTGTCCGAGAACACCGTGATAACCACAGGGAGAACCTTGCCGGCCTGATCCTGGGTGCGGGCGTTGAACTGCTTGCAGAAGTCCATGATGTTGAGGCCCTTGGAACCAAGTGCAGGTCCCACCGGGGGTGCAGGATTCGCTGCTCCGCCTTTGATCTGGAGCTTAATGAATCCGGTTACTTCTTTTGCCATACTAAATAATTACTCTTTAGTTACTTGTGTAAAGCTGAGTTCCAGGAGAGTCTTTCTCCCGAAGATCACAACTACTACCTTCAATTTGCTCCTGTCCTGAAGAATTTCTTCCACGATACCGCTGAAACCGGAGAACGGACCGTCTGTGATGCGAACGCTTTCACCCACGGTATAGTTCACCTCGGTTTCGGCTGCACTGACTGCATTTTCATCCTGGACACCAAGGATTCTCTGGGCCTCCTCTTCCCTGATGGGAACGGGGACGCGCTCGGTGGGTCCGTTTCCTGTCTTTTCCGTGAGGAAACCGGACATGCCGGGAATACCGTTGCGGATTACGTATTCGAGATCCGGATTGAGTTCCGCGTGAATGAGAACGTAACCGGGGAAGAGGAGACGTTCCACTTCCTTGCGCTTGCCGTTCTTTGTCACAATCTCCTTACGTACAGGAACAAGCACCTGATCTACAATTGCCTGCAGATCCGGATGTCTCTCTATTTCCTTGACCAGGTATTCGGCGGCTTTCTTTTCCTTGGTTCCCGCGGCACGCAGAACGTACCATTTCTTTTCAGCCATAAGGTTTACTAAAGTTACAGTGCGTAAATAAACTCCATCAGATGCTGGAAAGCAAAGTCTATCACCCAAACCACGGCGGCGAGGATGATGGTGGTCACAAGGACAAGCAGTGCAGAACTCTGCAGCTTCTCCCAAGTGGGCCACGTCACCTTCTTGGTGAGCTCGGTGTAGCACTCCTTAAGATAGTTAATGAACTTTCTCATCTTTGCTTACAATGGGGCGGAGGAAAATTGGAAGCGGGAATCCTCCGGCCTTACGTTAAACATTTACCAAATCGTAACCTTTGATATTTTGCAGGGGAAGCAGGATTCGAACCCACATCGACGGTTTTGGAGACCGCTGAACTACCCTTGTTCTATTCCCCTAAGCCACTAAGAGGCTTACTCTACGATGGCGATAACCTGTCCTGCACCAACGGTGCGGCCACCTTCGCGGATAGCGAACTGGAGACCCTGGTTCATTGCCACGGGAGTGATGAGCTTGACGGTGATTTCCACGTTATCGCCAGGCATAACCATCTCTACGCCGTCGGGGAGCTGGATTTCACCAGTCACGTCGAGGGTACGGATGAAGAACTGGGGACGATAGTGATTGTGGAAAGGAGTGTGACGGCCGCCTTCCTCTTTCTTGAGGACGTAAATCTGAGCCTTGAACTCTGTGTGAGGAGTGATGGACTTGGGCTTTGCCACAACTTCACCACGCTTTACTTCCTTCTTGTCTACGCCACGGAGGAGAAGACCAACATTGTCGCCGGCCTCACCCTGAGGGAGGAGCTTACGGAACATCTCGACACCGGTAACCACGCTGGTGCGGGGTTCGTCGCCGAAGCCGACGAGCTCGACGGGATCATTTACGTGAATGGTGCCGCTCTCGATACGGCCGGTAACTACGGTACCGCGGCCGGTGATGGAGAAGATATCCTCGATAGGCATGAGGAAGTCCTTGTCAACAAGACGCTCGGGCAGAGGAATGTACTCATCAACTGCATCCATGAGTTCCATAACCTTGTCTTCCCAAACCTTTTCACCGTTGAGGGCGCCGAGTGCGGAGCCGCGGATAACGGGGCAGTCTTCGTCGAACTTGTAGAAAGCGAGGAGGTCACGGATCTCCATTTCTACGAGGTCAAGCATTTCTTCGTCATCTACAAGGTCTACCTTGTTCATGAAAACGAGGATCTTGGGAACGTTAACCTGACGGGCGAGCAGGATGTGCTCACGGGTCTGGGGCATGGGGCCGTCGGTGGAGGCTACCACGAGGATAGCACCGTCCATCTGGGCAGCACCGGTAACCATGTTCTTCACATAGTCGGCGTGGCCGGGGCAGTCAACGTGTGCATAGTGACGTGCAGCGGTCTCGTACTCTACGTGTGCGGTGTTGATGGTGATACCGCGCTCCTTCTCTTCGGGAGCGTTGTCGATCTGGTCGAAGGACTTCACCTTGTCGGCATTGCCGGCAACACGCTCTGCAAGCACCTTGGT
>FLNY01003916.1_pt1 | contig 17308 bp, 15 predicted proteins | sample 1140381 | NCBI WGS metagenome assembly FLNY01 (sample SAMEA3878172, study PRJEB12797) | bioreactor metagenome | biome: Moose rumen | place: Sweden | collected 2011-10
CGGATAAATGTTGGTATTGTCCGGTTCTTGATTTTCTGAGGAAAATCAAAAACCTATACTTTATTGTGATATTCCCAGTAGATACGATTATACAACAAAGACCTCGCAAAATGCGAGGTCTCATTAATATAATTATGCATCCATCTTTGCAAGCTTTGCAGCCTGGTCTGCTGCAATAAGCGCATCGAGAATTTCCTGGATATCACCATCCATTATCTTGTCCAACTTGTAAAGTGTCAGATTGATGCGGTGGTCTGTAACACGTCCCTGTGGGAAATTGTAGGTACGAATCTTTTCAGCTCGATCACCTGTACCAATCTGAGAACGGCGCTCAGCTGCCTCTGCATCCTGCTGCTTCTGAAGCTCGAGATCATACAGCTTGGCACGAAGGAGCGCAAAAGCCTTTTCCTTATTCTGAAGCTGTGACTTCTCGGTCTGGCTGTAGATAACAATACCGGTAGGATAATGTGTAAGACGAACAGCCGAATCTGTTGTATTGACACACTGTCCACCATTGCCGGATGCACGCATTACATCGATACGAATATCCTTTTCCTCGATATGTACATCAACCTCCTCAGCCTCAGGCATTACAGCAACAGAGCATGTAGATGTCTGAATACGTCCCTGTGACTCTGTCTCAGGAACACGCTGAACACGATGAACACCTGACTCGTACTTCAAAATCGAATATGCTCCTGTTCCCTTAACCATGAACTCGATATTCTTCATACCGCCGATACCGGTCTCATCAGCCTCTAGAAGCTCAACCTTCCAGCCTCTTGACTCAACATAATGTACATACATGCGGTAAATCTCAGCTGCAAAAAGGGCAGCCTCCTCTCCACCTGCACCTGCACGAATTTCGACGATAACATTTTTGTCATCATTAGGATCCTTTGGAAGAAGCAATATCTTGAGCTCCTGCTCTAATCTCTCTACCTCTGCCTTAGACTCATTTAATTCCTCCTTGGCAAGCTCCTTCATCTCCTCATCAGTCTCCTCCTCAAGAAGAGCAAGAGAATCCTCGATATTCTGCTTGTGCGCAGAATACTGCTTGTATGCCTCCACGATAGGAGCAAGGTCAGACTGCTCCTTCATAAGTGCTCTGAAACGTGCATTGTCATTGGCCACGTCCGGCTCAGAGAGAAGATTCATGACCTCATCATAACGCAAAACTAAATTTTCTAATTTATCAAACATATAAACCTCCAAAATCGTATCTAATCGCTACCACATCAAAACAGCTAGAGATGTCCTCTCACAACCCTGTCATTGCCAGCCAAATCCTTTATTATCTGCACATCCATAAATCCGGCCGACTTAAACAACCTGATGACGTCCTGTCCCTGATCGTAGCCAATCTCCACTAGCAACCATCCGCCATCCAAAAGATATGACGGTGCCTGCTCTGTAATCTGTCTATAGAAATGCAGTCCATCATCAGTACCATCAAGAGCAATCCTGGGCTCGTGGTCTCTAACCTCCGGCTCAAGGGCCTCAATATCGGCTGAGCGTATATATGGCGGATTCGACAAAATGCAGTTGAATTTGCCTTTTATATTACTAAATAAATCGCCATGAATAAAATCAATCTTGCCCGGAGCAAGTCTATTACCATTCTCTCTGGCAACAGTAAGTGCGTCCTCGGATATATCAACACCGATTCCGCTAAGTCCCTGACCGAGTGCAACGACAGAAATGATAACACATCCGCTGCCTGTACACAAATCAAGCACATGACCTCCCGAAGGGATTACCGTCAGAGCCTGTTCAACAAGCGTTTCTGTATCCTGGCGCGGAACAAGAACATTCTCATTAACCCAAAAGGTCATACCCATAAAATCCTGCTCGCCGGTGATATGCTGAAGCGGAATGTGATGAGCCCTTTTAAGCAAAGCCTCTTTGTATTTGTACAATGTAAGCTCGTCAATAGCATTACCCTGACACAGTATAAAATCCGAACGTGTAATTCCGCTTACATAGGAAAGCAGATACCAAGCATCAAGCTTTGCATCTGCAATATTTTCAGTTTCCAATAAAAGGACACCTTTATCTAAAGCCTGCTTTAGTGTCATTTTAAAAAAACTCCTTATTCTTTTCCTGGAAATCTCTCCAGTCAAAAACAGCCTCAACAGAGGCAATACCTACCTCTATCATCTCATCATCCGGCTCCATTACAGTAAGTCGCTGCAACCACAGACCCGGCTTGGAGAAAATATTAACAATACCACTGTCTGAATTGCCTGCTAATCGAATAAACTCGAATGATATACCTGCAATAACCGGAATCAATAACAATCTGGCAATCAGCTTCAACCATATATTGTCAAAACTAATAAACATAAAAACAAACACAGAAATAATAAATACGATAAATATAAAACTAGTGCCGCATCTCTTATGAAAGCGTGTGCTTATACGAACATTATCAACTGTAAGCGGCAATCCTGTCTCCACGCAATTAATGCATTTGTGCTCGGCGCCATGATACATAAATGTACGCTTAATATCGTCCATCCGGGAAATAAGAGCAATATATCCGATGAAAATAGCTATACGAATAATACCCTCAATTAAAGCGAGCACCGCAGATGATGAAATATATCTAACGAGTAAAAGTGAAATGAAATACGGCATAGCAAAAAATATAGCAAGCGCCATGACAAAAGAGAAAAACAAGGTGCCTCCCATCTCGGCCTTCTCTCTGCGCTCCAGCTTCCTACGATCCTCATCGGAAAGCTGCGATCTGTCAATCGGCTCCTCGTCATCCTCGAAATAGGCAGCAGAAGCCATCAATGTGGATAATCCAATAACAAGAGAATCTATAAAGGAAACCATTCCTCTGACAATAGGAATCCTATGCCAAATATCATTTATATCACGTGTGTTCTTGACCTCGACTGCAATATCATTGTCCGGCTTCCTGACAGCGACGGCATATTTCTTGCCATTGCGCATCATGACGCCCTCCATCACAGCCTGTCCGCCTATGCCCGAATACTTCATAACACTAATCCTCTATTTAACCTAAGAAAGGGCTGAGAAAAATCTCAACCCTTAAATAATCAGCTAACTATTATTTTGCGTCAAAACCATACTTCTTGTTGAACTTATCAACACGTCCACGAGCTTGAGTAGCTTTCTGCTGGCCTGTGTAGAATGGATGACACTTTGAACAGATTTCTACGTGAATATCCTGCTTTGTAGAACCTGTTACGAATGTGTTACCGCAGTTGCAAGTAACTGTAGCCTGATAATAATCTGGATGGATACCCTGTCTCATTTTATTCACCTCTCATAAAAATATACTAAAACAAACGAATCACTAAAGAATCGCCACTAATGATACGGCAATAAAGCCGCTGAAGGAAAATCAATAGATAATCCTATGCACTGCCTATAATGCGACGCAATCGCATTCATCCCGATTAAACAGCACGACTAGTATAACATCTAATATAAAATTATGCAACACCCTATTGCATCAAAATATCCAAAATGGAATCGTAAACCTCTTCACTACGGACCTTCCAATTATTGCACATAGTCTCGGCCATGCTTTTACTTGCCACATGAAACCCCAAATCCATAGTCGGTACGTCATTTTCGTTTATACGAAGCTGAACAATATATCCGCCTTTATCCGCCTTGAAATAGGTGGCACGATAGGAATTCTCCTCACGCATTGCTATAGAATTGGCCTTTAGGTATTTCATGATATCACTCTCAAGCGCCGTAGTTATCTTGTCATTTAACAGCTCCAATGTCTTGCGGCCCTCGTCCGTGATACTGTAGGTCGTATTATTGTGTGTGGTATGCGACACAATAAGCCCGGCCTCCTCATCATCACTTATAGCCTGCTGAGCCGTAAAATAGTCAGTCAAATCGCCCTCCAAAAAGAAATCACTGATTTGACTATTGCTAAGCGGGAAACCACTTTTACTAAGTAATTCCAATATTGTAATCTTGTATATCATGGTTGGTTCTGCCATGGAATCCCCTCCTAGTTATATTCTATTACCATAAATCATTCCCAAATCTAAACCAAAGACTTGATAGCATTGGCGACAACCACTGCCACCCTGGGATCAAATGCCTCCGGCAAAATGAAATCATCGCAAAGCTGATCGTCATCTACAAGTCCGGCAATAGCATTTGCCGCAGCAAGCTTCATCTCCTCGGTGATAGCCGTAGCACGAGACTCTAGAGCCCCCTTGAAAATACCGGGGAATGCCACAACGTTATTAACCTGATTTGGAAAATCTGAACGCCCTGTTCCTACAACTCTGGCACCTGCAGCCTTGGCCTCGTCAGGCATTATCTCAGGTGTAGGATTGGCCATTGCAAATAGAATGGAATCAGGTGCCATCGATGCAACCATATCAGCTGTCACTATTCCGGGAGCTGATACTCCAACAAAAATATCAGCATCTACCAACGCATCAGCCAAAGCCCCGGTGTCATGGCAGAGATTTGTGACTTTTGTCATTTCCTTCTGCATCCAATTGAGATTAGGATAATCCGGTCCGATTATCCCTTCACGGTCACACATAATTACATTCTTGAAACCATATGTAAGCAAAAGCTTTGTTATGGCTACTCCGGCAGAACCTGCGCCATTAACAACAACCTTGCAGGCCTCCTTATCCTTGCCTACTACCTTTAGAGCATTAATGATACCAGCCAATACGACAATCGCCGTACCATGCTGGTCATCATGAAAGACCGGTATATCAAGCTCTGCCTTAAGTCGTTCCTCTATTTCAAAGCAACGGGGAGCTGATATATCCTCGAGATTAATACCTCCAAAAGTAGGAGCGATAGCCTTGACGGCTGCTACAATCTCATCAGAATCCTGTGTAGATAAAACAATTGGAAATGCATTTATTCCACCAAACTCCTTAAAGAGTACACATTTGCCCTCCATGACTGGCATAGCTGCCAATGGACCTATATTTCCCAATCCAAGTACAGCAGAGCCATCCGATACGACTGCTACTGTATTAGCCTTGAGTGTGTAATTGTAGGCCTCATCAGGATTATCCGCAATAATCCTGCAGGGAGCCGCCACACCCGGAGTGTAGGCAATTGACAAATCCTCTCTATTCTTTACCGGTGCTTTTGACTCAGTTGAAATCTTGCCATTCCATTGCTTATGTAAAAATACCGCTGTTTCATCTACCGATGCCATAACAAATCCTCCTGAAATACCTTTTTTCCCGATTTATATTACTCTCTTACGAATAATCATATCAATATAATCATCATTGTTTTTGGTGTGAGCAAACATATTCAAAATAGTCTCAACTGCATCCTCTCGGCGAGCTCCGTTAATGGCCTTGCGCATGATATCCATTGCATCGAGCTCCTTGCGTGAAAGAAGAAGATCCTCTCGACGTGTACCTGATCCTGTAATATCGACAGCCGGGAATATTCTCTTTTCAGAAAGCTTTCTGTCAAGGATAAGCTCCATATTACCTGTACCCTTGAACTCCTCATAAACAACATCGTCCATCTTGGAACCGGTCTCTACAAGCGCAGTTGCAAGAATTGTGAGCGAACCTCCCTCACGCATATTTCTTGCTGCACCGAAGAATTTCTTTGGCATATGTAATGCTGCAGGATCAAGACCACCTGATAATGTACGTCCTGATGGCTGTACAGTGAGGTTGTATGCACGGGCAAGTCTTGTTATTGAATCAAGAAGAATCATTACATCCTGACCATGCTCAACAAGTCTTTTGGCACGCTCGATAACCATCTCTGAAACGCGCTTATGATGCTCAGGGCTCTCATCGAATGTAGAATAAATAACCTCCACATTCTTGCTATTACGCATAGTGTCCTTCATATCGGTAACTTCCTCAGGACGCTCATCAATCAAAAGAATGATAAGATGCATATCCGGATGAGAATAATTAACCGAAGTAGCAACTTCCTTGAGAAGTGTTGTCTTACCTGCCTTTGGCTGTGAAACAATCATTCCACGCTGTCCCTTTCCGATAGGGCTGACCAGGTCTACAATTCTCATGGCAACCGAACTGTGTGGGCGCTCCAGACGAATTCTCTCGTTAGGAAAAATCGGAGTCAAATCCTCAAAATTAGGTCTTCTGGTAGCAGCATCAGGTGTATAGCCATTGATTGAATCAATAATCAAAAGAGCTGCGAACTTGTCTGTAGGATTATTGAAACGCTTCTTTCCAACGATAATATCTCCAGTCTTGAGATTAAATCTCTTAATCTGTGACTGAGATACATATACATCATCTGTACCCGGCATATAATTATCACAACGAATAAATCCAAATCCATCACTCATAACCTCAAGGATACCATTAGCCGGAATCAAACCATCTGTAGGCATATTATGCTCGGGTGAATGGCTTGGTCCATCAGCTCTAGCTCCTCTGTCTACTGAACGTGTCCCACGCTGTCCGTGAGATTTCTCCTCAGAATCGCCATTAGAGTACTCATGAGTATCTGACTTAACTGATTCAGATTTTTCTGTATCAATTTTTGCTGATTCGGTCTTATTGGCCTCTGCCTCCGCACGTGCATCAATCTCATCCTGCGCTAACATAGCCTCTACCAATTCAGCCTTCTTCATTGTGGACGCACCCTTGATTTTTCTAGCCTTAGCTAAATCGCGCAATGCAGCCACTGATAAGCTCTCGTATTTTTCTCTCATTTAAATCTCCTTATATCTCTCCTTACATTTGTTCAATATAAACACGTCGTGGAATAAAAAGTCGAACCGACCGCGAAATAAAATTTGATGTAAAAATTATAATCTTTTTTTGAGATTCTGTCTATACATCAATCAAGAAAACAGTCCGGTCCTAAGAGAATCAGGACCAGACCATTTAGTATTAAACATTACCAAGGTGATTATTCCTGCAATGACTCCATAATAGGTGGAATCAACTGTTTTTTGCGGGAAACAACACCCGTAAGAATATAACTATCAGAAGCTACCGGCATTCTAAATGCATCTGCAATAATCCTATCCGCTGTATCGCCAACAAACAATAGCTCTGTAGTCTCATTAAGAATGTCTGTAAGCATGACAAATACTGCATCAAGCTCAGAATTAGCAAGGACAGTATCCATATACTTTCTGATATCGCCCTTTATCGCATTAAGCTGACTCTGAGAAATAGAGCTAACCTGCGCAACACCGAATTTAACATCTCCACTCTCAAAAATCTTGTAATCCTGATGGAAAATCTGCTCAGGTGTACGATCAGCAAAATCAGAACCTGCCTCAAACATAGATGTAGCAAGCTCAACCACATCAACCCCAGCGATTCCTGCAAGCATCCTAGCTAGCGACTCGTCAGTAGGCGTACATGTAGGTGATCTAAACATTAAAGTATCAGAAAGAATAGCTGAACAAAGAACTCCTGCGATATGCTTTGGAATCTGTATATTCTTCTCCTGGAACATCAATGTAACAATTGTTGCTGTAGAACCAAGAGGCTGATTTCTGAATAAAATAGGTGAAACTGTCTCAAGAGAACCAAGCCTATGGTGATCAATGATTTCAAGTACCTCTGCCTGGTCGATATTATCAACCGCCTGAGACTTTTCATTATGGTCAACCAGGATAATTCGCTTTTTGGGCATATTCATCAAATGACGTCTTGAAACCATTCCGACATAATGTCTATGCTCATCCAAAATAGGAAAATCTCTATGACGAACTGTACGCATAGTATCTCTGATATCATCTACATAATCATCAAGCTCGAATGTAATAATATCTTCCTTCTGCATGAACTGTCTGATAGGCATAGACTGATGAATAAGTCTGGCCACAGTAAATGTATCATACTCTGTGGTTATGAGAACACACTGGTGCTCCTCAGCGAGACGTACAACCTCCGGCTCTACCTCGCTGGCGCCACATACAACAAGACAACTACAGCCGGCCTCAATACAGATAAGCTGTCTGGCTGTGATATTACCCACTATTGTAAGGTCATCACGACTGATATCTTCCTTGAGATCCTCTCTGTTATTTGATGCAATAACAACTGAACCCTTAATGAAATATGCATGTGAATTTCCGGTAACCATTGTTCCATTGAGAGTATCGATAATATTGCTGTACTGTGTACGTGAACGAGCCAAAATACTATTGTCATACACATCCATATATGAATATGCAATATCTCCGTTTACAATTACGCCCTCTAATTTACCTGACTGGGCAACAATCGGGAGAGTAGCAACATTTCTATCAAGCATGATTTCCCATGCCTTTTTAAGTGAAATATGACCATCTACGCCCTCTAGACGTCTGTATTCAATATCCTTGAGCTGCGCTCCGACATCCTCGATAGTCTCCGGTTCCGGAATATTAAATCTATCCAGAACATAACGGGTCTCCTTGTTAAGAGAACCCGCCTTTTTAGGAATATAAACTTCGTCTTTTGCTAATGCATTCTTAAGATAAGCGTATGCAACTGCCGCGCAAACGCTATCTGTGTCAGGATTTTTGTGTCCGATAATATAAATCTCGTTAGACATGAGATCCCTCCGTTAAAATATTAATTTGCAAAAGCCCCAATAAAAATATTAACGTTCGAATGAAACTCCACTATATCATTCCCGTCAAAAATCACGACTTCTTACGGCAGAAATACGAAATTTTCCGCAAGAATCTACATTAAAAAATTCCCAATGATAAAATCAGTGCTGTCACTGAAACTCCCATAGTAATGATAATCAAAACGATAACCGCAGTAAGTCTCCTCTTTAGAGATGAGAACTGCTGAAAAGCAACGTATGATTGCTCCTCGCTCTTATCGTGCTCCTTGAGCAAATCCTGAATCAAACGATAAAGATGCACTGATTCAGAATGTGTCTTTTCAGAAAGCTCGTTCTGAATAGAATCAAGTCCTGCAGATACATCACGAAGTGTATCCTGCAGATTACGATTGTGCGTCTCATATGACTCTTGATTATTATCCACTTGACCCTTAATGTCAATCTCTAATTGATCCATGTTGTTTTTTACAACCTGCATCATGCGATCTACCTGAGTCTCTACATCGGCAACAAGACTGTCAGCCTCCTCCTGCTTCCGATTAAGCTCCTCCTGCAATCTGACATTGATAGACTCCTTTTCCTTGACAAGAGCCTCCAGCTCTGCAGCCTTTTGTTCCTTGGCTGTAATGAGATCCTGCAGCTGCTTTGCCTTGTTGCGAAATGCGTCTATCTCTGTGAGAAGAAGATCCTCGCCAGTGGCATCTGCGATGTCTACCTCCTCAACCTGTGGAGCGGCTGAACCGGCATAATTCAATCTCTCCAAGTCGTCTTCCATAATCTTCTCCATAGCATTATCCTTTCGTAGTAGAATCTTTCTGCTTACTCTAATTACATTGAGTCTCCCCTCGTAAAATCCCTTAGAAAGATACTACCATTTTTATTTAAAAATTAAAATGATAAAACAATCAAAAATTTAGAATGTAAACTTATCAGCGAAGTAGCTGTCCAAATCTGCGATTGCTATACGCTCCTGCTCCATGGAATCACGGTGACGTACTGTAACCATATGATCCTCCTCAGAATCGAAATCGTAAGTTATACAGAAAGGAGTACCAATTTCATCCTGACGACGATATCTCTTTCCGATTGTTCCTCTATCATCAAACTCACAGTTATATTTCTTTGAAAGCTCTGCAAAAACTTTTTCTGCGCCTTCGTTAAGCTTTTTAGAGAGTGGCAATACACCGATTTTAACAGGAGCAAGTGCCGGATGGAAACGAAGCACTGTACGAACATCGCTCTTGCCATCCTTACCAACCTCTTCCTCATCATATGCTGCACATAAGAATGCAAGCACTACTCTGTCTGCGCCGAGAGATGGCTCGATAACATATGGAAGATACTTCTCATTAGTCTCATCATCAAAGTATGTGAGATCCTGACCTGAAACATTCTGATGCTGAGTAAGGTCATAATCTGTACGGCTGGCAATACCCCAAAGCTCGCCCCATCCAAATGGGAACAAGAACTCTATATCTGTTGTACCCGTAGAATAGAATGACAGCTCCTCAGGATCGTGGTCACGAAGTCTCATCTCATTCTCTTTCATTCCAAGAGATACAAGCCAATCGCGACAGAAGCTTCTCCAATACTGGAACCACTCATCCTGTGTACCAGGCTTGCAGAAGAACTCAAGCTCCATCTGTTCAAACTCTCTTGTACGGAAAGTAAAATTACCCGGAGTAATCTCATTACGGAATGACTTTCCAATCTGTCCAATTCCAAAAGGAACCTTCTTGCGAGAAGTACGCTGAACATTTTTAAAATTAACAAAAATACCCTGTGCTGTCTCCGGACGAAGATAAACTGTATTTTTGGCATCCTCGGTAACACCCTGGAATGTTTTGAACATAAGGTTGAATTCACGGATATCTGTAAAATTGTGCTTGCCACATGTTGGACAAGGGACATTATTGCTATCAATGAACTCCTTCATTTCTTCCTTGCTCCAACCATCTACTGATGACTTAAGCTCAATTCCTTTTTCTGAAGCGAAATCCTCGATAATCTTGTCTGCTCTGAATCTCTCGTGGCACTCCTTACAATCCATCAAAGGATCTGAGAATGAGCCAAGGTGACCAGAAGCAATCCAAGTCTGTGGATTCATGAGAATAGCACAGTCAACGCCAACATTGTACGGATTCTCCTGAATAAATTTCTGCCACCATGCCTTCTTGACATTATTTTTAAGCTCAACACCTAAATTACCGTAATCCCAGGTGTTTGCAAGGCCTCCATAAATCTCTGAACCGGGGTATACAAACCCTCTGGCCTTTGCAAGAGCAATAATCTTGTCCATTGTTTTTTCCATGATAAAATCCCTTCCTATAATTGATTATTCAACAGAATATATTATATAAACTAAATCCGATGCGTCCTCATTGCCATCAGCAGGCGTGATTGAAACTGTATTGCCGTCAATCACATCTGTAGATAAATCAGAAACATATGCAATATCTCCGGGTACAACTACATTGACATTCTCCTGAACCAGGGCAACATAGTATCCGGCAAAATCGTCAGCAGAATTATAATCAACTGTATCGCCCTTTACACCATCCGTAACCTCGGCAAAAACATCATTGAAATCATAGCCTGCCTCTGTGGCATTCTCTACTGTATCATCGAAGCAAGTGTATGTAGTAAATGATGCATACGCATCTGCATCCACGTACGTCGTCTTAACGTAAGCCACATCACCCTTTACCTTTATTTTGTCGAGAGTGATTGCATCAGAACCATATGCCTCGTTGAAGCTGCTGATAAGCTCCTGCGTAGATGACTTGAGGCCTGACTTGGAATAATCGTCTCCAAACTCCGCCACCTCTTCAAATACAACGGTTCCATCCTCATTAAATGTAAGTATTGATGCATCCGGAATCTGTCCGGAGCCAAGAATCATTCCCACAATTTTTACAATTATAAAGATAATAAGAAATAAGACTATAAGGCACGCAGCCCCGAAAATAATTCTATTTCTCATTACTTCTCTCTGTCGCTTTTTTCTGCGGGCCGCCTGTAGCTCCTTTGATGCTACTCCTGCTCTGGCCGCCGGACGCGAGCCTGCTTTATTAGATGTACGTCTTTTGGTGTCTGTCATAGAAAATCCTCACTAACATATTTGTGCGACCTATAGTTTAATCTATAGGAGGATAAAATTCTAGTCAATTCTTCTTCTGTTTCCTCATTTAGAACAAAAGTATACAACTTTTCCACCGGCGAGGAAACAATAAATTGCATGGCATAAAGTGTTGAACTGCTTATTTCCACACCCGGATCAAAATTACTGCAATTTTTACACAGCACGCCATGTTTTTTAATGGAAAAAGCATATAAATCATCTTTGGTCCCACAATTGCAGCATGATAACACATTGGGATACTCACCATCAATAACCCAAGTTTTTAGATCGTATATATCCCTTAGAAGTCTGTGAGAAAACCTACCGGATTCGACTGCTTTGAGACTCTGATATAAAAGCGCCAGTCGGGCTCTCTCATCAACCCCCTCTACAGAAAGATAGTTTGCCACCTCCAAAAAATAGGAGCCCAGGCAAACCTTTTCATAGTCTATCACTAAATCTCTGAAATAATTGGAAATATCCGCCTTGGAAATATGATAGGAATTGCGACCCTCATATGCCTCAAATCTACCAAAGACAAACGGTGAACACGCAGCAACAAGTGGATTATTGGGACGTCTTGCACCCTTTGCAAATGCTGTAACCCTGCCCTGTTCCTTTGTAAGAATAACAAGCCTTTTATCAAATTCGCCAACATTAGAGCCGGATAGAACCAATCCGGTCAGGGTCACAAGTCCCATTTATTAAATATCCTCTTTTTTGTATCCAAAATTCTTCAACTCGTAATCACTATCTCGCCAATCCTTTTTAACCTTGACAAATAATTTGAGATTAACCTTGGCGTCAAGCAGTTTCTCTATTTCGTATCTTGAATTGGTGCCAATCTTTTTAATCATGGCGCCACCTTTGCCAATAATTATGCCCTTGTGAGAATTTTTCTCGCAGACAATAGTAGCCTCTATATCCCACATAGCTCGCTTTCCAGGACGTTCCTTCATGGAATCAATCGCAATAGCAATACCATGTGGAACCTCATCATTAAGCGCATGGAGCGATTTTTCTCTGATAATCTCGGCTGTTATCTCTCTGAGAGTCTGATTAGTAACAGTATCCTCATCATAAAATGCAGGTCCCTCCGGAAGATACTTGAAAATTGTAGAAAGCAAATCATCACATCCATCGCCGTGCAATGCAGAAACCGGAACAACCTCAACAAAATCACATAAATCCTTGAATGCCTGTATGGTCTCTCCAACCTTTGCACCATCTGCCATATCTATTTTGTTGATAACCAAAATAACCGGGACATCAACAGTACCAAGAAGCTCGGATATCTTTTTGTCGCCGGCACCCACTTTAGTATCCGGCTCAACAAGCCACAAAATAAGGTCCACATCATTAATAGTGCTTTTGGCTGCGGACATCATATATTCTCCAAGCTTGTTCTTTGCATTGTGCATACCCGGAGTGTCCAAAAAGACAATTTGTCCAAACTCATTATCAGTATATACTGTCTGAATTCTGTTACGTGTAGTTTGCGGTTTATTACTGGTAATCGCAATCTTTTGACCAATAATATGGTTCATCAATGTGCTCTTGCCAACATTTGGCCTACCTACTATAGTTACAAAACCTGATTTGAAATTCTCACTCATTAATATACTCCAATTAATAATTAGTAAAGGCTCTCAATTGTATCAAACAAATCGCTATTGGCCTCTATTACAGTTTCATTTCCCACTACACATATATTCTCCTGGGAAATCGCAGCATCTACAGGCTCAGCCAATGCTCGAATATCCTCTACTGTAGCATCCAATACCTGATCTCGTACACGCTGCAAGTCGTCATAGGTTACACCTGAAAGGTAACTGCTTAAACCTCTAAGACCTCGCTGAGAAGGAGTAAGCGGTGTATCCATGCCACTAATCGTACCAATAATATATTTGGTCATATCTCGTTCGTCAACATCAAATTCACGAAGATAATCGCCGGTCCTTCTAAAGACATCAAGTGTCTCTGTAAGATTCGGATCTCTATATGAGACAAATACGAGATCGCCCTGTCGGCTGGAATTCATATTACATCCGTAGGCGCCGCCTTGAACTCTTACCTTTATCCAGAAATAATCATATCCCAAAATAGTATTGAGAATCTTGTAGGTACCGCTATACTCGTATCCTGCCTGAACAAAATCTCCGGCCATTGCAACATATTGTATCTGAGATGCATCCTTGAGACCCTCTCTAACCTGATGAGACTCAAATACTGTAGCGGACTCAAACGGTAATTTTTCCTGTGCAAGCTGTGGTCTGATATCATTCACCAATCTACGAGCCTGATTAAGCACCTCGGTTTTGCCGGTTGATGATACCAAAAGGCGCTTTCTGGAAAATACAGTCCTACACATTTTGTTAAGTTCAGATATAATTTCACTCTTTCTAGTATCAAAGTTATCTTCGATATCGACCAGGAAGCGATAGAATCCTACTCCGCTGCCCATATCGGCATATCTGGCCTTCTTGGAAAAACCGGCCCTGGCTCTTGTAGCCGCAACCACATTTCCTCTGCCATTCAAAACCGATTCCATATGCGATCTTTCGGCAGTAATAAGCTCTTTTAAACGCTTTTCATCAGAAAAATCCGTGCGAAGAATCATCTCCAAAATAAGGTCTCTGGCTGCATCAGCCTCCTCATAGATAAACTTAGAGCGAACCTCAAAGGTAACCTTAAATTGATCATGTGTACCATAAACTTCATGTACGGCAGAATTTGTAGTGATTCCACCTGTGTGAAGATACATCTCATTTGTAAAATCGGTATAGGAATAATTCTCGGTATCCATAAGACCGATAAACCTCTCCAACATAGAAATATACGGGATATTATCTATACCGATATCGCTTATATCAAACACCATATTAAAGTAATGAATACCATTGGTGCTAACCTTATGATGAAGAATTGTAGTTTCTTCCTCGTTGTACTCTGCCAAATCAATTTTACGAGCCTCTCTGGTAAGATCGAATCTGGAAAGCATAGGTATTTTGGCAAGATCCTCCCTAGTGCTAGGAGTCTGCTGGTATTCTTTGAGATATGCCGTATGATCCACAATCTCCTGAATCTGCTCAGATGTCATAGATGACTTGAGAGACTCAAGTCGCTGTCTCAACTCCTCATCATCTGCCGCCGTAAGTCCCTGCTTAGGCCTGAGAGTAACTATAGACTTGTGATTATTAGATAATATTGATACATCGGCAAGATAATCAAACAAGCCATTCTCAACTCTGGATTTAATTTTATCCAATACTTCAACTGCATGCAGGTGCAAGAATGGTCTATTCTTGTCATATAGCCAGCTATCGAGAAGCTGGAGTCCTATAATGAGCCCCTTAGGAGCGCTACCAAAATCCAGCTCTCGTGCTCTAAACTGCTCCCCATTAATGGCAGCGTAAAGCGTCTTTTTATCGATACCCTTGTGCACAACATCGTAAAGAGTCGACTCGATTATATTGACAAATCTGTCTCTATCTTCCTCGTTTGCGCCCTTGGCAACAATAGAAAAATACATCTGTCGCTGAGATGATTCCAACGAGCACTCAACATCCTCAGCAATATTTGCATCCACCAATGCCTTGTACAATGGTGCTCCAGGAGCAGAAACTAAAGCGTAATTTAATATATCAAATGCTCTGTACATATTAGGATCAAGAACATCGCCTATACATACATTATATGAAAGGTATGCATTATTTTTGATATCCTGGTCTGCAGCAATCGGGTAGTCAATTGTTTTTTCTACAGGTTTGTCAAACGGCTTTTGAAGAGCAATCTCTGAATCAACCTCAAGATAATCATAGTGTCTCAGATATTTATTATCCAAATACTCCAACAAATCATCTATATCAACATCACCATAGATATAGATATAAGAATTGCTTGGATGATAATATTTACTATGGAATGCCAGGAAATCCTCGTAAGTAAGCGTCGGAATAACCTTAGGATCTCCACCGGACTCAATGGCATAGGTAGTGTCAGGAAACAAAGAATTAAGGATTTGTCTTGAAAGAACATCATCCGGAGACGAATACGCCCCCTTCATCTCATTGTAAACAACTCCATTAATGGTCAAATCGCTATCCGGACTGTCCATCTCATAATGCCATCCCTCCTGCTCGAATATCTCGCGATATTTGTAAATATTAGGATGAAACACAGCATCCATATAGACATCAATGAGATTCATATAGTCAGCATCATTTGTACTGGCTATTGGATAAACCGTTTTATCGGGATATGTAATCGCATTCAAAAAAGTGTTAAGGCTGCCCTTTACCAATTCTACAAACGGATCCTTAACCGGGTACTTATCAGATCCGCACAAAACCGTATGCTCTACAATATGTGCAACTCCTGTAGAGTCCTTGGGTGGAGTCCTGAATCCAATATAAAACACCTTATTCGTATCATCATTAGATATAAAACAAATTCTTGCCTTAGTTTTCTTGTGTTCAAAGATAAAACCAAGAGAATCCAATCCCTCAAGCTTTTCTTCTTTAAGTAACTCGTATGCCTTATTCACTATAACATCCCATACCCCCATGGGGCCTTTCTAATCATTATTGTATCAACAATCTTCTTCTTTTTTGAATCGAATCATCTATATTAATTTTCCAATCGAGAATCCAAATGCACATCCAATTGATTGTAGCATATCTCCACTCCAGATTTATCAAATCTAGCTTTTATTTCTTCCAGGGTATCCCATTTTACACGCCAAAAATTATCCATGTCGATGGAGAATCTCAATCCTAACTGAACTGCACTATCTCCTAATTCAGAAACAAATACCGTGATTGGAGCATCATCTGTTCGATGTTCGGCCGACTCAGCTATCTCCTGAAGAATCGCCTTTGCCTTTTTAATATCAGAATTGTAACTTATACCGACAGTTTCATTGAATAATCTATAGCTCTGCGTGGTGCAATTTGTAATAGATGCTCCGGAGAGAGTTCCGTTAGGTACCTGAACCAGTCTGCCGTCAACCATTTTAAGTGTTGTGTAGATAATATTGATTTTGGTGACCGTTCCCTCCTGATTGGTCGCATGCTCAATAATGTAGTCACCAACCCTAAATGGATGCATCAGAAGAATCAATATTCCTCCGGCAAAATTGCCCAAGGCGCCCTGCAATGCAAGGCCAATAGTAACACCGATTCCCGCAACAGCAGCAGAAATTGATGTAGTAGTTATGCCAAATAATCCAAGAATAATAGTAATCAGGATAATATACATTATCCATCTGAGAACAGATTCAAGGAATGTCTCTACACCCGGATCAACATCCTTGATGCTCATTGCCTTATGAAATAATTTGATAATCCATTTAATAATTCGTGTACCAATAAAGAATACAATTAACGCGATAATCGCGCTCCAAAAAAAACTCCAAAACTTAGGTAAAAGGCTTTCCAGCTGCTGCTGGAAAATACCTGATTGAATATTCTCCACCAATTCATCTGCCGACACTGAATCCACTGTATCTATAGCATCCACAACGCCTATCCTCCTCTATAGCAATCATCCTTTTGGGTCATATTTTTATGTAAGCTTCGCTTACTAGACCGCAAAAGTTGATTGCATTCGCAATCATCCTTTTGGGTCATA
>FLNY01000195.1_pt1 | contig 17282 bp, 22 predicted proteins | sample 1140381 | NCBI WGS metagenome assembly FLNY01 (sample SAMEA3878172, study PRJEB12797) | bioreactor metagenome | biome: Moose rumen | place: Sweden | collected 2011-10
CTTCTTTCGTCTCGGGTGCGACGCTCGCCATAGTCGTCTTTGGCAACACCTCTAAGACCGACGTCTGGGTCGAAGATGCCTCCATTGCAGCCTCATTCCTCATGCTCGAAGCTCAAGCCCTTGGGTTGGGTGCTTGTTGGGTGCAACTGCGCGACCGAGGCTATGCCGATGGGCGTCGAGCCTCCGACATTGTCCGTTCGTTACTCAATGTCCCTCAAGGTCTCGAACCACTCTGTGTCTTGGCCGTCGGACACCCCGACGAGTCGCACCGACCATATTCTGACGACCGACTCCCATGGGAACAAGTCCACGACGAAAAATTTTAATAAACTCACGGACCTTTGGCGCAACCGAGCATGACTAAGCCAACCTACATAGCATATCAAGTCTACAAATATCTAATTCTCGTCCCCATTTTTGCTGCTGAGACTGTTTTTTTTACCATCTTCACGTGGCTCTTCTCATTCTTTTCCGCACGTCTTGCTGGCAAATCTGCAGTCGCATGGGCTAAGGTTATGCAGTGGCTCACGCCCATGCCCGTAAAAGTGGTAGGCATGCAAAATATCGACAAGAAACAATCATATGTTGTCGTGTCCAATCATCAAAGTGCCTACGACATATTCGTCATCTATGGTAGTTTGCCAGTCGACTTCCGCTGGATAATGAAGAAAGAACTTCGCGATGCACCAGTGCTCGGTTTCGCTTGTGAAAAATGTGGTCATATCTTTATCGATCGCTCTTCTGCGCGTGCCGCTTATGGTAGCATTCAAGAAGCCAAGCGCAAACTTGTCAACGGCACTTCGGTCGTCATCTTCCCCGAAGGCACTCGTAGCGGCACTCGTCAGATGGGGCCATTTAAGCATGGGGCATTCAAAATGGCCATGGACCTCGGCTTGCCCATACTCCCCATTAGTATAAAAGACACCTATAAGGTAATGCCAAGCGGACTCGCCTCGCTCGGACCCGGCAAAACACAGCTAACCATCCACGCTCCCGTAGACACTGAGCAATACAAAGGGCGACGCGATGAACTTATCGAGCTTTTGCAAAATACAATAGCCACTGCCGTATAACTCTAAAATACACGTAGCCATGAATGTCGTCGATGCAATCAAAACACGTAGGTCCGTGCGAAGCTATTCCTCACAAAAGCCTACGACGGAAGACCTAACAGAAGTCCTCGAGGCTGCTCGTAATGCACCTTCGGCCGTAAATAAACAACCTTGGAAATTTATTTGCGTCCGTAGCGCCGATGCCCTCTTAAAATTGCAAGATGCCTATCTGCGCGAGTGGTTTAAGACAGCACCGTGTGTCATCGTCGCTGTCGGTCTACATTCCGAAAGTTGGCATCGCAAATCCGACAACAAAGATCATGCTGATGTTGATGTGGCCATAGCCGTCGACCACATGACGCTACGCGCCGTCGAACTTGGGCTTTCAACCTGTTGGGTGTGCAACTTCGACGTCCCTATCGTCAGGCAAGCCCTTTGTCTGCGCGACAATGAAGAGCCCATAGCCCTTCTGCCCATTGGCTACGCCTCGGCATCCGACGAAGCAGTTCCGCACGCTCGCAAGCCAGCCACAGAAGTATATTCGTTTATATAATCGACCAACACTCATCCGAAATGAATTTCTTGCGTTTCCTCATATCACGCACCTTTTGGTTGCAACTACTCATCGTGGTCGCGCTCATCGTGGTTGCACTGCTTGCCACCAATCTGTTTTTAGGTAGCTACACAGGTAAAGGGCGCATCGTTACCGTACCCGACCTTAGTGGGCGCACCGAAGCTGAAGTCCGACACGAACTCAAAAAGTTCGACTTGGAGACCATTATGGTCGACTCCGTTTTCAACTTAGAATCTCGTCCAGGTGCCATAATAGACCAAACGCCTAAAGCCGGTAAAAAAGTCAAGCGAGGACGTAAAATATATATTACAATAAATGCTTTTGGCAAGGAGATGACCACTATGCCCGACCTTATAACCAACTCGTCGTTTCGCAATGCTAAGGCACAACTCGAGACCCTCGGACTTGTTGTTGGAAAGGTCGACTACGAACCACAAGCAGCTCGCAACGACCTCGTCTTGCGCCAAAGCATGAATGGCAAGCCCATTGAAGCAGGAACTCGCATACCCAAAGGCAGTGTAATAGACCTTGTTGTTGCTCTCGATAGCAAAGAAGAGTACATCGTGCCCGACCTTAGTGGGCTCGCCTTGGTCGATGCCACTGTCGCCGTCAGTAATTGCTATTTTTCGCTTGGCTCGGTCGTCTGCGATGAGACCGTGAAGACAAAAGCCGACAGCCTCACTGCTGTCGTCTATCGCCAAAGTCCAACGGCAGCTTCCGACCGCAAAGAACTTCGTGGCACTGCCATAAACCTTTGGCTGACAAAGGATATGAGTAAGTTGCAAATCTCCGCCAAGCAATCAGACGACTAATAAAATGACTTTCGATAACACGGAAGATTTAGACGACGAAGAGATTCTCGATGTCGACGATGTTGAGGTGTCTGCCGATGCTGAAGGTGGTGAATACGAACATTTCCGTTTCGTTGCCGATGCCAAGCAGGGGCTCATACGCATAGACAAGTTTATAGTCGATCGCATACCACACACTTCGCGTACTCGTGTACAAGAGGCTGCCGAAGCAGGTTGCATACGCGTAGACGGGAAGCCAGTCAAACAAAACTACAAAGTCAAGCCTGCCGATGTCATAACCATTGTTATGGCTCGTCCCAGACGCGAAATTACAATTGTCCCCGAAGACATTCAGCTCAACATAGTCTACGAGGACAACGACGTGCTTGTTGTCAACAAAGAAGCAGGCATGTGTGTCCACCCGGGCTTTGGCAACGAGCGTGGCACGCTTGTCAATGCTCTTGCTTGGCACTTGAAAGACTTGCCAATGTTTGCCGACCATGCCGACCTTCGTCCCGGACTCGTACATCGAATAGACAAAGACACCAGTGGACTGCTTGTCGTTGCCAAGACCGACATCGCAAAACTCGACCTTGCTCAGCAGTTTTTCCATAAGACCACCGAGCGTAGCTACATAGCTCTCGTTTGGGGCACGCCCGAACCTCCCGTTGGTACCATTGTTGGCAACATCGGACGTAGTCTTCAAGACCGCAAAATAATGGGCGTCTTTGCACCCGAGAGCAACATCGGTAAGCACGCCGTGACGCACTACGAAGTTGTAGAACGATTGGGGTATGTGTCCGTAGTCCGTTGCCGACTCGAAACTGGGCGCACACACCAAATCCGTGCCCACTTTAAGCACATCGGCCATCCTCTCTTTGCCGATTCGCACTACGGAGGCGACCAAATACTACGTGGCACGACATTCCCAAAATATAGGCAGTTCGTTCGCAATTGTTTCGATGTTTTGCCCCGACAGGCTTTGCATGCTCAGACGCTTGGTTTCACACACCCAACGACCAAAGAGTTCTTGCGTTTCACGTCCGACATCGCTGCCGATATGCAGCAGTGCATAGAGCGTTGGCGTACATACATAGAGTCGCGAGATGCAAAATAAAAGTCTGTCGATGTAACATATTGCACATCTTGGCGTAAACGCAAACAGATAACACCAAAGAACGATTAGCAATATGAAGAAATATACATGTGAGCCGTGTGGGTATGTCTACGACCCCGAGGTTGGCGACCCCGACAACGGCATTGCGCCCGGTACTGCTTTTGAAGATTTACCCGATGATTGGGTATGCCCCATTTGTGGTGTCGGCAAAGAAGAATTTAAAGAAGAAGATTAGCTTGTCAGCTTTTCCAGAAAAAAAAAGACCTTGCAACAAGTGTTTGCAAGGTTTTTTTTGTGCCTATTCTAACCGTTTAACGTCAATCTGACCGCTAAAAAACAATCCTGCAGTATCTACAAACTTGTCCGGACTCTCCGTTGTAAAGAATTTTACTTCGCCGCTCCGACCAAGACGCTTCTCAAGGTCGCCATGTCGAACAAGGTAATCTTGCAGACTATTGGCAACAATGACTCCTTGGCTCAATATCTCGACTTCGGTCGGTAAATATTGCTTAATCTTTGGCAATAGGAGTGGAAAGTGTGTGCATGCCAACATTATCGTGTCTATCTTGTCCGACTGAATCATTAGCTCGTCCACATATTTCTTCACGAAGTAGTCGGCTCCCAGGCTATTGTATTCCCCGTTTTCGACAATCGGCACCCACATCGGACACGACTGCTGAAAGACGCTTACTTGTGACCACTTGTGGCTCATCTCTATTATGTACGATTGTGAAGCAACCGTACCGGGTGTTGCCATTATGCCAACGTGTTTTGAGCGTGTGTAGCTACCCAGCACTTCTATGCTAGGGCGTATGATGCCCAACACGCGCTTCCTACCCGACGGGTCAAGACGTGGTAAGTCGTTCATTTGTATGGTGCGCAGAGCTTTTGCCGACGCTGTGTTACATGCCAATATTACCAGTTCGGCACCCATTGCAAGTAGTCTGCTGACGGCTTCAAGAGTAAACCTATACACGACATCGAAAGATCGTGTGCCGTAGGGCGCACGAGCGTTGTCGCCAAGATATACATAGTCGTAGCTCGGCATAAGTTTTCGCACTTCCGAGAATATTGTAAGGCCGCCATAGCCAGAGTCGAAGAATGCAATCATGCTATTTTTTGCGCACCTGAATTGGTTCTCCTGTCGATTTCGTTTTTGAAGCGTTGAAGCCCTTTTCTGTGCTGACTACCTGTTCTTTAGGACGGCAAATAAAGATATGTGTGTTCTGCATCGACCCATCGGGGTCGAGCTTGGCAAGCATAAACCTATACATTCCTTTGTCGCGGACATCGTCTTGCACCACTTCGATGTAGTCAAAGTAGTCGTCTTCCCCAGCTCTTGTTATGCAAAAATGCTTGTCGCCAATGCGTTTATACTCTTGCGCAGGAAAGTGCATCTGCATCTCGTTGCAGTAAATCTCTACACAGCCATCAGAAAATATTATATAGCCGTCTGTCGACACCATTTTGTTTATCCACGATACGCCTTCTTTATAACGACGAATGCTCCAAGTGGTTTGGTTGCCCCCAAGGTCGCAGTTATACCACGAGCTCATAAAGTAATCTTCGTCTTGTGCGCTTGCTGGTGCAACAGATACAAGACCTATAACGACTACGAGTATTGTTTTAAGCCATTTTGTTTTCATCGCTGACAGTGTTTGTTTGGCAAATGCGCAAAAAGTGTGCCTTAGTTGTCAAATTGTTCTTTGTTTTCGTACCACGACGCGTATTGCCCGTAGTGGTCGGCTATGCGGCGAATGGTGTCTGCGCTTTGCTCAGCAGATAGTTCTTTTATTCGTTTGGCAGGAGTGCCAGCATATACGGCATGACTTTCAAGTTCTTTGCCGCCCGTTACAACAGCACCAGCAGCCACAATGACGTCGGAATGCACGTGAGCTCCGTCGAGCACTATAGACCCCATGCCTATAAGTGTATCGCTGTCTATTGTGGCTCCATGCACTATCGCACCATGCCCCACCGACACGTTGTCGCCAATGATTGTGGCATGTCGTTCGTATGTGCCATGCACGACAGCATTGTCTTGTATGTTGACATTGTTGCCAATGGTTATGCTGTTGACATCTCCGCGCAAGACTGCTCCAAACCAAATGCTACTATTGTCGCCAATGACGACATCGCCTATTATTGTGGCAGTCTCGGCAATGAAGCAATTCTTACCTATGCGTGGGGTTTTCCCTCGTAGGCTTATGATGTGTGCCATGAGTGTTTAGTGGCGTTAATCTTTTTGCTTGTCGTTCGACTTGCGTAGTATGTGCTCTGCATCAATTTGTTGTAGCCCACGGAAGCGTAGGAATATTTGAGCGGCCGTAATCACCTTTCTGTGCGCTCTTTCTGCAAGTGTGTCCGAGTTGTTGTGGAAGTTCTGTGCAGCACTCATATAGTTGTAGTCGTCGTTCTCAGCTTCTACGCCCACAATTCTGGCAATTAAGTTTGCAGGCTGGCGTTCAGCGTTCACGTCGCCAAAAGTCCAATAGTCGGCTGTGTCTATGCAGCGGTCGCCAATCCATTGTAGTTTAGACGGATTGAGGTTGTTGACCACTATGCGGCGTGCACAAAATGGGAGGTCTTGTCGGCGTATCCCATGCCCAGCAAGGCAGTTTTTACTATTTTGCAAGAAGTTGTCTGCCAATTCGCTCAGGTTAGATAGTATTTGACTTTCGTCGGTGCCGTCGTAGACAGACGTGATGAGATAGTAGGCGCCGTCTTTGTCCGATTGGCGGATAACGCCTGCGGCAACGGCTGCAACTTTACCAAATTCGGCAGTTATGCCTGCGTACTTAAGGTAGGCTTCTTCGGTCGAGATGTTATTTTCGCCAAGTTTTTGTGCTTTCTCTTTCCAGATGCTTTGCATGTCGGCAGACAAATAGTCGAAGCTTGGTAGCTCGGGGACAGTCTCAACGCTCAAAAACATTAAATCTTCGATAGAAACACTGCGTAGGGTCGGACGTCCTGAAAAATTTTGTTTTCCAAAGTTCTTTTTTTCCATTGCGTAACTGTTTTTTACAAGTACTTAGGGCTAAGTAATTAATTCTTAAAATTATATATGGTCAAATGTAATAAAAAATATCGTCGCTATATATATTAGCGACGATATGCGATTGCTGTTATTTCAGGGTGAGTAACCGGAATCGAACCGGCGACCTCCAGAGCCACAATCTGGCGCTCTAACCAGCTGAGCTACACCCACCATTGTTTGTTTCAGCGGTGCAAAGTTGCAGCGTTTTAATTACTTTTGCAAGTCTTTTGATGTATTTTTTTTAGTCTTATGGCTAATTTGTTGATTATTAGTGTCTTATGAAAGAAGAAATAAAACGAATGCTTACGCAACAGATCCGTCGTCACATGAATGGCGAGGTGGCTAATAGTATGCGCAACATGGATAGTTCGTATAAGAAAAACTATGGTGTTGCCATTGGGCATATCCGTCTGATTTGCAATAATATAGATGTGGCGAATGTGCTCTCTGAGGCAGACTGTGACGAGATGTGGAATAGTGGTTGGCGCGAAATGATGCTCGTTGCCGCTGAGACCATTGGCAGGCTTGGTGCAATTGATTTAGAGCGAATTATGAGTTGGAGCCGTGTGGTTGCTAATGTAGAACTTGTGAATACGCTATCGAGAGTTGTTGGAGTGTCGGCGTGCGCAAAAGCAGAAATTTGTGACGCCTTGGTTGCTCGTAATGTGGGTTTTGATTTTAGTCTTGCTCTGAACATTGCTGGGTGGAGTGGCGAAGCCGACTTAATGCGAAAGTTGTTGATGTCGGCTTGTGGCATGGTCTGGACGTCCGACGTTGGCAGAGCTGTAAGTTTTTTGGCGCGTAAGGCTGTTCGACTTGGTGGGTTAGAAGACGTTGTCGAACGCGTATTGACGAGTGCAGCGGAGCAAGATAGTCGAACTTCGTTGCTTGTGGTCGAAGATGTTCGTACAGAACTAGAATATGGTAGTCTATGAGATTAGGTGTGCGGCTTGACTAATCATTTGTTCCATGGGTTGTTCGGCATTTATCCAGTGGATTGTTATGCCGCGACGTTCCATGCCTCTAAACCACGTCATTTGCCGCTTCGCAAACTGATGTATGGCAATTTCGAGTTCCGTTGTCATGGTCTCGTAGCTTATTTGCCCTATGCAATATTGCGTAACATATTTATATTCAAGACCATAATATATTAGGTCGTCGGCACTTACGCCGCTATTGAGTAGGTCTTGTACTTCTTCAACGAGTCCTCCGCGCAGTCTTTTGCGTAGTCGTTCGCTTATTCGTTCGCGTCTGGTGTTGCGACTGACGTCAAGACCTAAGACAACGTATTGCATATTGGTGAGCGGACCGCTTTCGGCAGGGTGTTTTTCAAGATAATCGGCTATCTCGATGGCCCGTATCGTTCGGCGTCGATTGTCGAGGTCGGTTGTATTATGAAGTTTTTGGTATCTCGACAAAATTTCTGCAAGCTCCGCAAGGGACTTGTTATCGAGCTGGTTGCGCAACGTTGGGTTTGGTGGTACGCTTAGCAAGTTGTAGTTTTTAAGAACAGCCTCTATATATAGCCCAGAGCCACCGCATAGTATGGGTGTGCGTTGTCTACTTACGATGTCGTTATATGCTTCTGCAAAGTCTGTTTGGAAACGATAGACATTGTATTTTTCGCCCGGGTCTGCAATGTCGATAAGGTGATATGGTACTTCGGCGTAGTCTTCTATGTCTTTACCTGTGCCGATGGACATCCGACGATATACTTGTCTCGAGTCGGCACTGAGTATTTCACCATTGAAATGCCGTGCCATGTTGACGGCAAAGAGGGTCTTTCCACATGCTGTGGGACCTATTATTGCTATTAGTTGTGGCACGAGTGGCAATTTATTTTTTGTTGTGAGTGTATACTTTGTCGTAGAATCGTCCGAGCTTTGTACGTTCGACAAGTGGAATGAACACAGACGTGAGGATAATGCTATACAAAACTACGTGATATGTTATTGCTTGTATGTCTGGTCCCTCGACCATGCCATATTGTGTGGGTAGTCCAGCAAGGACTGCTGCGGCCAAGCCTTTTGGGAGCATGACTGCGACTATTGTGCGGTCGTGTGGGGTTGTTTTGCCGTTAACCATTAGCCACGAGGCTATTGGGCGAAGAGCAAAGAGCGCGACTACGATTGACAGAGAGATTGCAATGACGGCAGTGTCTTCAAATGGGATGCTTATGCCGAGATATATGAAGAAAAAAATCTTGACGAGGAATGCGAGTTCTTTGTAAAGTTCTTTTTCTGCCGATGAGATTATGCCGACAGTTTTTTCGCTTAGCAAAAAGTTTAGGTGTCGGCGAATGACTGGTGCATTGCCGAGTACTATGCCGAAAGCGAGAACCGCAATTGCCCCACTGAAATCGAAGAATTCGGCAATGCCATAAACTACAAACATGCAAAAACACGTTGCAAATTGCGTGTTGCCGAATGTACGGATAAATGTTATTATGCGTAGCCAAAGCATGCCACTTAACGCCCCAATTATGGAAGCTACAATGAGCGAGGAAAAAAGCGTTCCGACAACTTTCCCCACTTCAAAAGCTCCGCTCTCGATGCTTTGTAGTTCGCCGATTGTGAAGACAATACATAGTACATCGGTAAGGGCAGACTCCATGACGAGCATTGCACTTGCTGTCTTGGACACGTTTATCATGCTGAGTAGTGGTATGACAACGGCAGATGACGTTCCACCGCAGATGAAGCCCGTAAGCACTGATGCAAGTGTCGAGTAGCCGAATCCGAAGTGCATTAAGAGCGTGATGGATATGACCGAAAGGAAGAAGAAAGATATGGTCAGTATAGCACTTTGTCGAGCTGAGTGGATGAGTTCACTCAGTTCAAGACCGAGTCCGCCCTCGAAGAGTATTATGATTAGTGCAAATTGGGTAAAGACAGAGCCTGTGCTACCAATGGTTTCAACGGATGATATGCCAAAAACTGGTCCGAGCAAGAGACCGACAACGATGAGCATAAGCACATCAGGGACTTTTGAACGCTCAAAAAAGTGAGTCAGTACATGCCCCAAAAAATAGAGTATTCCAGTGGCAAATATGGCTTTTTCCATTACTACGTCCGTTTTTACTAATTTACGAAAAAGTGTTTAGAAATGTTGTGTATGTTTGTGTGTTGCACGACATAGAGAACGTAGCTTCTTGGCGTTTTTCCGATTGTGCATTTGGTGAATGGGGACAAAAATTAACCGGAAAGTTTTTCTCTTTCCGGTTGTTTTTTTGCTCTCGGCAAATTGTTTATTTGCGAAGACCGAGTTTGCTTACGATAGCGCGATAGCGTTCGATGTCGCGGTCTTTAAGATAATCGAGCAAGCTGCGACGCTTACCGATGAGTTTTTTGAGAGCATAGTTCGTTGCATTATCCTTCTTGTTGAGCTTCATGTGCTCAGTGAGGTGGTTAATACGGAAAGAAAACAATGCTATCTGGCTTTCAGGTGAACCAGTGTCAGTGTTAGACTTGCCGTACTGACCGAAGAGTTCTTGTTTTTTCTCTTTGTCGAGGTACATCGTATATTGTATTTATGAAATTGGGTGCAAATATAGCATTTTGGTGGCAGGAATGCAAGTGCTTGATTCCTATTTCTACTCATCGTCTGTTTCGACAAGTTCAAAAGTCATGCCCTCAATGAGGTCTCGGTAGTCTTCGCCTGCTTCCTCCATGTCGGAGTAGTCGTTGGAATAGTACCAAAAGACCGATATTTTCTTCCCTTCTTGATTGAGTTTTTCGAGGTAGCGGAAGAATTCGAGCAAGCATTTCGAGCTGCTTGTGTTGAAATATGTTAGATGGACAGAGACGTCGAGTGAATAGAAGTCGAGGTTGGATATGCGAGCTATGAGGTTGCGGTAGAACTCAACAGAATTGTCCATGAACGAGCGACCTTTGACAACGAGTTCTTTCCCATCGAAACTCACAAGTGGGCTACGTTCTGTTTGTGTCATCAAGACATCCATGATTGCTATTGTCTTGTGTCTCTTAGTTTGTTTTTCTTGGTTGTAGAATGAATGGTGAGCGCGTTATTCGTCAATTTCTTCAATGTCGAAATTGACGTTGTGAAGCGAATCTTTAAATTCTTCTGCAGACTCTCTCATATCTTCGTCGTCGGCTTTGTATGTCCAACGAATGTTGCACTTTTGGCTTAAGGCTTTTTTGTCGACGAGGACGAGCAAATCCATTAGGCACTTGGAGCTACTTGTGTTGAAAAAGTCGAGACCTATTTCAACATTAAGTTGGCCTTCGTGCTCTTCTATCATTTTGTTTATGGGTGCATAAAACTCTACAGAGTTTTCCATATAGGAACGTCCTGTTATGGCGAGTGTACCGTCTTGGAAAGATATGGTCGGAGTTCTGGTCGTACCCGGTATGAGTGTGTTCATAATGTTCTTTTTTGTATAGAGAGCGTTGACAACAAAAGAAGTGCCAACTTTCTTGTTTGCTCACAATAAGTTTTCAAGGGAACAAAGATAAATATTTTTCTGATAAAGTCATTAAGAGCGTGTGAAAGGCTACTAATGTTTTAATCTTCTATTTCGATTTCTCCTCCAGGTTTTTTGATGACGTATTGGGACATTCGATCGTCGCTTTCAAATCCTCGTCCTGTTATCATTTGTCCTTTTGTTGTTATTTTGACAAATTTTTCGGAATAGATTTTATGTTTTTCTGTGTCCCAAAACATTTGTTCGGTGTTAAGTATGTCTCCTTTTTCTGTTAGTGCTTCGACGTCGTTGTTTAGCTCCCAAAGGTTTTTCGATTTGTAGTATCGTGCGTTGTTGCAACGGATTTTTGAAGCGACTGTGGTGCCAGACTTGGCGTAGCTTATGAATTTTAGCCCACCCGGAAAGTCGATGTATGGTTCTTCGACATTGTCATATTGGTGCATTTCTGGAGTTTCAAATTCATATTTGTATACGCCCGTGTCGGTTACGAAGGTGTGTAGGTCGTAGGCCGACATTGTGGCTCGTTCTTGCTCTTCTTCGTAGGCGCGAAGTTCTTTGTTGGAGTTGCGCATACAGGAGCAGAAAGACAAAAAGACAAGGATTGCACAGATGTGTGCAAGCCTTGTCTTGTATGGTGTTTGTATTGTGATAGATGTCACTTATTTCTTGGCACGTACGGTTGTTTGTTCGTTGATGAAGCCACCTACTTTGTAGCTTGAGCCGTCTTTGAGGCCTTCGAAGAATAGGTCTTCTTTGCTGGGGAAGTGTTGTGAGTATTGGCGGATGAGTTCGTTGGCTTCTTTCTGTACGTTTTCGCTGCTATCGACGGCTTTGGCGCGCATTGCTTTGTCGACTGCAGCCCAGTAGCCTGCTCGTTTCTCATAGTCTTTCTCGCCTATTGAGCGTGCTCCTTGTGCGTAGACTTTGGCGAGGAGGAGGTATGGGTCGCCCCAATCTGAGCGGAGGTTGGAAGCCTTGTAGGCTGCTGTTTTGGCAGCTACGTAGTTTTGAGCAGCATAGTTGATTAGACCAACTTCATAGAAGTATTTGGCTTTTAGCTTGTCGTCTTCTTCAAGTCGGATTGCTTCGTCGTAGTAAGAGAGCGCTTTCTCCATGTCGTTTTGCTTGACGTACATGCGTGCAAGACCGCGTGCAGACGATGCTTCGGGGGATATTTTGTGAAGATTTTCGGAGATAGCGTAGAAGAGGTCGCTTTCTGTGCAATCGCTGTTGGCGAGGAGTTTATTGATTTTCTTGAGCCATTCTGCGTTGGTTGCGTTGTCTGCGAGCTGTGGTTGATAGATCTTGGTGAGTATTGAGCAGTCTGCGGCACCGCTTTGTGCGAATATTTGTTCTACTTGTTCGCGAGCTTGTGTGGCAAGCTCTTTCATGTTTGGTGCGGCTACGGCTTCAACTTTAGCACCAACTGCAGAACACTTGGTGTAGGCGTTGATGACGTCTTCGTTGCTTATTTCGTCATCTTTGAACTGCCCTACGATGTGGAGCATGTAGTTTTGTAGGAATGCAGGTTGGATTGTTGCTGGGTCGCCATTGAGAGACTCGGCGAAGAGGGCTACAGCTTCTTTGCGTACGTTCTTGTCGGTGCCTTTGTATTGCATCATGTCGAGTGCGCGTTTACCCTTGAGGTAGCTTGTGGGGTACTTTTTGTTTTTGCCGAAGTATTTCATTCGTTGGTCGTAGACGCGTAGCAACATGTCGTAGTATGTGTCTTTGTTAGCTTTGTCGGTCTGAATCATGTGTTTCATGATCTTTTCGCCATCGCTGTAGAGCGAGATTTTAGCTAAAGGACATTGTTCAAATACGATTTTCCAGGGTTCGTAGGCTTCTTTGTAATTTTTGAGCTTTACTTGGTCGCCATATTGGACGAGGTTCATGATGCATGTTACGCTATCTTCGCCGTGCCCATATTTAGAGCCGTCTTCGACGCCTTTTTGAGCGAAGGAATTGAACGAAAGCGACAATAGGGCAACAGCAGTCAAGAACTTGTATGTTTTCATTGTTGCGATGATATTATTGTTATACTTACTTTTTGTCTTTGCTTTGATGTATGGCGAGGTCTGTATCGAGGCTTCGCTATGTCATCTGATGTTGTTTTATCACAAAATCTTTGCCAAAGTGTCTAATGTTGACTAACTATGTTCGTAAGTCGTTGATTATCAGGATTGAATTGGACGAATTAACTGATTGATATTAGCATTGGCAATGTCGGCTAAGCCTTCGAGTACGAGGTTTGGTCGTACAAATATGCTCATTTCTGTTGTCAACTCAAAATATTTGTTATTTCCACCTGTGATGACAACAATCGAATTGGGTTTTTGTTTCCTGAAATTAGATATGTGGGCGTTTGTTTCTGCTCTTAGTCCGACCATTATGCCTATTGCAATGGCACTGCGTGTGTCCGTGCCATAGAATCCGCCCGTATCGTCGGTTGGGTCGGTGAGTGGTAGCTTGGCCGTAAAGGCGTGTAGAGCGCGAAATCGCATGCTTACGCCTGGCGATATGCACCCTCCGAGGAAGTGTCCGTCGGCGGTTAAGTAGTCGTAGGTTATGGCTGTTCCTGCATCTATGATGAGCGTGTCTACTAATCCGAAGTTGGCTACGACACCTGCGGTTGCGGCTATTCGGTCGGTGCCGAGAGTTGTGGGTGTGGCGTAGTCGATGGTGAATGGGAGTGTCATGTCGGCAGTGAGTAGTTTGACCCACATGCCAGAGGCACGCATTCGTTTAATCATTTTAACGGCACCTTCGGCGACGCTACTAACAAGACAGCCTGCTGTCTTATGTTGTTGTGATATTTTTAGGGCATCGCGCACGGTGGTCTCGTGGTCGGATAGGATGACTTCGGAACACAACTTGCCGTCTTGTGCCACGGCTATTTTAGATTTGGTGTTGCCGATGTCTATGACTAATATTTTATGACTCATCGGGTGTGTGTTGGCCGACTAAATGTTTTCTTAAAAATTGAATTTGAACTGATATGCAGGACGATCTAATCGTTCGGGAATTTCGTAGAATGGGGGTTCTTCGGTGCTTTGTGTGGTCGAGAGTAAAAACACGGGACTCGCTTCGCTTCGGCTCATGACCATTATTTTTTTGCTTTTAGCGATGTCGGCAAATTCTTTTAGGGCTATTTGCGGAGTGTTGTTGTCTTGGCTGATGTGCGAGAGCAATATTGTGTGTAGGGGTAGCTCGTCGGCAAGTACGGCAACAAGTTGACGTACTATTTGTGCTGATTGGACGTTGGACAAATGTCCATGTCCGCCAGATATTCGTTGTTTTAGTTCGCGAGTGTACGGACCATTGATAAGCATTTGTTCGTCGTAGTTTGCTTCGAGAAATGCAAGATGGCACAATGAAAGATGATGCTTTAGTTCATCGGTTGGCATGCCGATGTCGGTAAAAACACCGATGTTGAGTCCTGCCACCTCAATGCGGAAGCTACATGGTTCTACGACGTCGTGTGGTTTTGCAAAGGAGTGTATGGTGAACGGTGGGAGCGAGATAACTTCGCCAGCTGAGAAAAGTTTGATGTTTTGAGTAGGTGGTGTGTATTTACTACGTAGTCCACGACGTGTGCCGTGTGTCATGTGGACGATGGCGTTAGTGTGGCGACAAAATACGGGGAGTCCGTAGACGTGGTCGGAGTGTTCGTGCGAGACAAATATGTCGGAGACGAGTTGTAGGTTAATGTGTCGTGATTGTGCGCGTGCTCGTAGGCAACGATAGCTGACACCCATGTCGACGAGTATGGCTCGCCCTGCATATTCTATATAATACGCATTTCCATTGCTACCCGACGCGAGAGAACAAACTCTGAGACTTTCCACTCTACAAAGGTTACAGACAAATTTGGGTGCAAAGTTAGCATTTTTTATTTAGAATTTTTATATGCTAACGATGTGTAGGTGTGTGTACCGATTAAGTTGTTGATAATTAATATGTTGTGCGCCAATTTCTAAGTTCGGCTTCGAGTTCTTTTAGGTGTCCGTTGCACATTTTGTTGAGGTCGGCATGAAATTGCGGTCCGTGGTTCATATGTCGGAGGTGATTGAGTTCGTGCAGTATTACCATATCGATGAGGTGCGCAGGGAGTCGCATAAGTTGTATGTTGAGGCATATTCGTCCGCTACTTGAGCAACTGCCCCAACGACTGCGCATATTGCGAAAATCTAATTTCGTGAATTGAAGATTTTCTTTATGTGCGAGGGCTGTTATTCGTTGTGGTATATATTGTTTGGCTTCGTAGAGAAGAGTCCTGTCTATGCATTTATGAACGAAGTCTTGCAATTGTTGGTTGTCGTGATTTAGCGACTGTGGGTAGCTGACGTTAATAGTGTCGTCGGTCAGTTGCATGCGTAGGCGCTCCTGTGTGGCAGATGGTATTAGGCAGAGTTTGTGAGAGAAAGTTGAGAAGTGTGTTTGTGGAGTAAAAATAATGGGTGTATGGGTGTCGTTTTTCTTGCGATAAGAGACAATGTGTTCGCCATTTTTCTCTACAAAACTGACTATTTCCTGCACGTTGGTGTAGGGTGGGGTAGATATTCTCAGTGTTCCATTATCGTGTATTCGTAGTGTCATCCGTCGGCAACGGAGGCTTTCGAGGACTTCAACTATGCCGTATGGTTCTACTTTTATGGTGTAGGAGCAAGCCATGCGTTTAGTCGTCGAAAGTGCGTCGACGCAAGACAAAATCTTTGCCGAGGTATACTTCGCGTACTTTTTCGTCTTGTGCAAGTTGTTCGGCAGAGCCAGCACGGAAGAGCATACCATTGACCTGAATGTAGGCACGGTCGCACACGGCAAGCGTTTCGCCTACGTTGTGGTCCGATATTAAGACTCCGATGTTTTTGTCTTTGAGATGCCAAACAATTTTCTGAATGTCATAGACAGCAATGGGGTCGACGCCTGCAAAGGGTTCATCGAGCATTATGAACTTTGGATTTATGGCGAGTGCGCGTGCTATTTCTGTGCGACGTCGTTCGCCACCAGACAATTGTATGCCTTTGCTTTTGCGAATGTGTCCGAGTCCGAATTCGGATATTAGTTCTTCGAGTCGGTTGCGTTGATAATCTTTCGGAAAGTTGGTCATCTGAAGCACGCCCATAATGTTGTCTTCGACGCTCAACGAGCGAAAGACTGAGGCTTCTTGTGCAAGGTAACCTATGCCGAGTTGGGCACGTTTGTAGACTGGATATTTTGTAATCTCTTGGTCGTTGAGGTATACGTGTCCTTCGTTTGGCTCTATTAGACCTACGGTCATGTAGAAAGTGGTGGTCTTGCCAGCTCCATTAGGACCGAGCAACCCAACTATTTCGCCTTGTCTGACCATGATAGAAGGACCATCGACAACCTTTCGCTTGCCGTATATCTTGACAAGTTTTTCGGTGCGAAGGACCATGTGTTCTGGGTCGGGTGTCGGGTCGGGCTCATCGTAGATGGTGCCTATTGTTAGTTCGCCAGCTTCGACCATGGCGCGTACGGCATCGGAGGCAGACATGGCTTTGCGGTCATCGTGCGATGATTTGTTTTCGTTGCTGTCCGTCATTTTTTTTCGTTTTCTTGTAAAGGTATGATAATTAGGCCGTTTCGGGTGCACCAAACTCCATCAAGTAGGCTTTGATAAAGTCGTCGATATTGCCATCCATGACAGACTGCACTGCACTTGTCTGGTAGCATGTGCGATGGTCTTTTACTCTGCGGTCGTCGAAGACGTAGCTACGTATTTGTGAACCCCATTCTATTTTTTTCTTGCCAGCTTCAATTTTGGCTTTGGCTGCATTGCGACGTCGGAGCTCGCGTTCATAGAGTTGGGAGCGCAGTAGTCGCATAGCATTTTCGCGGTTTTCGGTTTGCTTGCGAGTCTCTGTGTTCTCGATGAGGATTTCTTCGGTTTCGCCAGTGTCGGGGTCTGTAAACATATAGCGCAGTCGGACGCCAGTCTCCACTTTGTTGACATTCTGTCCGCCAGCTCCGCCAGAGCGGAACAGGTCCCAAGACACTTTTGAAGGGTCGACGTATACCTCTATGGTGTCATCGACGAGGGGCGTGACGAAGACCGAGGCAAAGGACGTCATGCGTTTGCCTTGTGCGTTGAACGGAGATACGCGAACTAGTCGGTGTACGCCATTTTCGCTTTTGAGATAGCCGTAGGCTGTGTCGCCTTCTATTTCAAATGTTACGGTCTTAATGCCAGCATCGTCGCCGTCTTGCAAGTTTGTTATGGTTACTTTGTAACCATGCGCTTCG
>FLNY01001014.1_pt1 | contig 17276 bp, 9 predicted proteins | sample 1140381 | NCBI WGS metagenome assembly FLNY01 (sample SAMEA3878172, study PRJEB12797) | bioreactor metagenome | biome: Moose rumen | place: Sweden | collected 2011-10
CCTCCATCTTGTAGACATGGCAGGTGTCCTCTGCTACGGGGATCACACCACGGAACTTTGGCTTGTCTATGCCGCTCATGTCGTTGTGGCCGAATTGGATGAGCACATAGTCACCGGGCTCCAAAGAGTTGTAAATCTCGTCCCAGCGCCCTTCCTCCAGGAAGGTACGCGTGGAACGGCCGGCCTTGGCGCAATTCACGAACGTACATTTGTCTCCGTCGAAGATGGTTGCGGCCTGAGAGCCCCAGCCCCACATGCCGTTTGGATCCTTGTCAGCGTTCTTGCCTGTGGAGTCACCAGCGAGAAACACACGGGGCTTCTTCTTCCCGGAGCTCTTCTTCTCCTTCGTCACCACCCAGTCTGGATGAACATCGAGAACGGACTTGGGATGGACCTTGTCCGGAAGAAGGAAGGACTTGAGCCGCGCTACCTGAGGATCTTCACAGGCGTCAAGTCCCTCGGCGAAGCTCGCAGCATTCATCCGAGCACCGAAGGCGGAGGAGTGGATCTTGTCTCCAAAAAAATGGTAGGCGGCCTTATGCTTTCCGTATTTCTCCAACTTCTGAGCGGAGATGTCGTTCAGGTCGATAAGCGGGGTGCCTAGCTCAGCGGACATTGCCTTGATCCATGGAGTGAAGGTGGTCAGCTTACGGTCCACTTTGTTCGTGTCGCTCTCCTCGTAGGCCTTACGGGGGGTCAGCGTCAGTAGAATCGGAATGGCTCCCTTCGCACGAGTTTCATTCACGAAACGGCGGAGATAGCCGCCGAAGGTATACACGGTCTCCTGCTTTCCAGTCTCCTTGATGGTCACGACCGTGGAGTCCTCCAACAGGTACTTGTCATACTGACCGCCATTGCTCTTTGGAGTCTTATAGCTGGAGCGGGCACGGTTCTCGTCTATCGGGCCGTTGTCATTATGTCCGAGCTCAAGTACTACGTAATCGCCGGCACGTACGCCTTCCAACACTGGTTTCCACAGCTTGTTGTAGAACGTGCGGGGACTCGTTCCGCCTAAGGCATGGTTCTCTACCGTGATTTGATTCTCGTCGAAGAAGATATGCTCATAATACCCCCATCCCCATTGGCCGTTGTTGCCGTTGCCCAACGTGCCGTTGCGCATCGTGGAATTGCCGACGAGAAACAGAACGGGGTTATTTCCTTTACGAGACGAACCGCTTACCGGACGGGCCTGGTTGGCCTTGTCCAGTGAGTCTAGGGTCACGTCGCGAACGCCGTTGATGTCCTTCCAGATAGCATCGTTCTTGTCCTGTGCCAAAGCATTGCCCATGGCCAGAAGACAAATGATAGTAGTGATTATTTTTCTCATATAAAATTGTGTTATTTTCGTTTGTAAATACAAAGTTAATAATTTAATCGCAAAAACACGGAATATTTTTTTGATTTTTCAATTTTATTCGTACCTTTGCACAAAACATCAGAAAATGAGCAAAACAGGAAACTCTATGGAATACATACAGAATACACGCTCGGTCATGCGGGTGTTTGAATGTGCTATTCGTAGGCATTGGACACAGACGGCATTCTCCGACTACAACACAAACGTAAGTTTCACTTTCCAGCAACTGGCCAACCAAATCCGCAAGATGCACCTTTTTTTCATCGACAAGGGAATCGAAAAAGGAGACAAGATTGCCATCTGCGACAAGAACTCCAGCTACTGGGCCGTCAGCTACCTGTCTATTCTGACTTACGGAGCGGTGGTCGTGCCCATTCTCGTCGACTTCCACGGAGACCAAATTGTGAATGTGCTGAACCACTCCGACTCTCGCTTGATGTTCACCAGTCCCATGGTGAAGCGGAAGATAGAAAAGGCGATGGAGCAGAACGGAGCTCAACGACTGGACCGCTGCGAGATGCTGGACATCTCCATTGTCGGAGAGAAAGACCCCAAAATCTCGCTTTCGCCGGAAGACGTACGGTTTTTCGATGACGAAGAGGACGGATTGGCGATGCTCAACTACACATCGGGTTCTACGGGATTCTCAAAAGGGGTCATGCTGCCTTACAGAAGCATCTGGTCAAACATCGCTTTTGCCGACGAGAAGCTCGGACTCAGAGAAAGCTGTAAGGTTCTCTCTTTGCTGCCTATGGCTCATATGTACGGATTCTCGTTCGAGTTCTCTTACGAGTTCAGCATGGGGGGACACATCACATTCCTTACCAAGCCGCCTAGCCCTAGCGTGCTGGCAAAGGCGTTGGCAGATGTACAACCTGACATCATCATCAGCGTGCCGCTCATCGTGGAGAAGGTGATCCAAAGCAGGGTGTTCCCCAAGCTGAAGTCGCTCGCAACTCAAAGCCTGATGGTGCTGCCATTTGTCAAGGGAATGATTTTCAAGAAAATCAGGCAACGTATTTCTGACTTCTTCGGTGGGCAATTCTATGAGGTAATTGTGGGTGGAGCGGCATTCAACCAGGAGGTGGAGGAATTCCTACATTACATCAAGTTCCCTTACACCGTGGGGTACGGTATGACGGAATGCGGACCAATCATCTGCTACCGTGACTACAAGTCGTTCGTACCTCGTTCATGCGGACAGGTTGTACCCAGGATGGAACTGCGTATCATGAGTCCTGACCCGGAAAACGTGGAGGGAGAAATCGTGGTAAGGGGAGACAACGTGATGCTCGGATACTACAAGAATGAGGAGGCGACTAAGGCCGCTATCGACCCACAGGGATGGCTCCACACCGGAGACCTCGGAACTATGGACAAGGATGGCAACGTGTTCATCAGAGGAAGGCAGAAGAACATGCTGCTCGGTGCTAACGGACAGAACATCTACCCGGAGGAAATCGAGGAAAAGTTCATGTCTCACGCTCTTATCGACGAATGCGTGGTGGTACAGCGCGATGACCAGCTCGTCGGACTCGTCTACACTTCCGACGACACGCTCAAAACTCATGGACTCACTCGTGAGGAATACATCAACCAACTGCCACGCTACTGCAAGCACGTCAACGGTATGCTGCCATCTTTCTACAAGGTCACAAAGCTTGAATCTCGCGACACGGAATTCGAAAAAACACCGAAACGAAACATCAAGCGCTTTCTGTATAAATAATTTGCCCCCCAATATCTAGAACGTCTAGAATAGATAGAATGTCTAGAATATCTAGAACATCTAGAAAGTCTAGAAAATCTAGAAAGTCTAGAAAAAAATCCAGCCTCCCCCCCCAAAAAATCCGGCGGAAAGGAAAAACTCCTTTCCGCCGATTTATTTCTGAATTTCAAAACACTCACATCGACACCATCTCTCCGTTCACATTGATGACACCGCACTGTTCCAGCCAATTGAGAACGTTGTTGACGGTCTCGCTGATTTTCGGACCGACGCTGCCAAATCCCAGCTTCTTGGCCACAACCGAGGGGATACGGCTTTTCGGAAGTGAGAACTCTTCCTGAATCACCTCCTTCACGGCGTTGATAATCTCAACAGCCGGAATCTCGGAGATTGAACGTGGAGAGCCGCTGCGGTAGAAGGTATAGGAGTCTGCATATTTCTTCTCCAGCCAGTAGCAAGGCTCACCGTCAACTGCAGATGTCTCACGGTATAAAGAGCGGGTGGCCAGTTCGATGGCTTTCATCACGTTTGTGCTGGCATAGCTGTATCCCAGGCTTTTTGCCAGACGTTTGCCAAGATAGGACTCGGTGATGGGCTGCTCTATACGAACTATCTCACGGATTATCTCACGGCACTTCGGATCTTCAGGACGGAACAACGACTTGTCCGTCTGAACGTAGCTTACCTTGGCCTCCTCATAAGGCTTCATCTTCTGGTCGCGCTGATCCGGCTGGTGAACTTTCGACTGCTGGATCTGACGGTCGTCGAACACGAAATAGTCGGGCGACGTCGATGGGGTGTTTGCCTGCGGCTGTGAACCCTGGGAGGATTCGTCGGATTCTTCTTGCTCGGCGGCCTGCAGCTCATCGAGAATCTGGCGAAGAGAACGCTCGCGGTTCTCGTACCAGTCGATGGAATAGACGCGCATCACGCGCCAGTTCAGCATACGAAGGACATTCGGCTGGACAATCTCACGGTCGCGGGTGGTCTTCGTCTCGTAATAGTTGCGGCCGTCACAGAGAATGCCGAGGATATATTCATCGGGACGCTCCTTTCTAGAAACGGCGATGTCAACCTTGAAGTTCGACTTACCGACAAAGGCGTCGGTGAGGTAACCCTCCTCCTGAAGTGCACGGCATATCTGGTCAACGACAACGTTCTCCTGAGTCTCTGGCATCGTGTCGGACACGAATGGAAGGCTGCCGGTCTCAGCAAACTCAAGGAAGCGCTTCAGACCCTCAACACCTTTAGTCTTGCTACGTTTCAAGTCTATCTGACTGGATTTCAACGTTGAGTACACTATCATCTCATAGCGCGCGCGTGAGACGGCCACGTTAAGACGTCTCTCGCCTCCAGGATTGTTGAGTGGACCAAAATTCATCGAAACCTTGCCGCTCTTGTCGGGGCCATAGCCCACGGAGAACAGGATGATGTCGCGTTCGTCGCCCTGAACGTTCTCAAGGTTCTTGATGAATATCGGCTCATTCACGTTGTAAGCTTTCTCTTTCAGGTCGGGACGGAGGTCCAATGCGTCGGTCAGCAGATCCTCAATCGTGTTACCCTGGATCTTGTTGAAAGACACAACGCCGATGCTGTACTGCGAGAGTTCAGGATCCTCCAAGCGGCGAAGTATCTCGTCGACGATGGCCTTAGCCTCTTCACGGTTGTTGCGTAAGTGTCCCTTGTCGTAAACACCCTGGACTGGAACTAGACGCACCTTCGCCTGACGGTCGTCAACGGAGGGGAAGGTGAACAAGGCGTTGCCGTAATACTGAGAGTTGCTGAACGCGATGAGGCTCTCGTGCTTGCTACGGTAGTGCCATTTCAGCTGGTGCTCGCAGAGAGAAAGGGTAATGCAGTCGTCCAATATGCTCTCCATATCGTCAACGTCGGCTTCCTCTTCGTTCACCTGAGTGGTCTGGAAGAAACTGGTAGGGGGCATCTGCTTGCTGTCGCCAACAACTATGAGAGACTTGCCGCGAGCGATGGCGCCGACGGCCTCGCTGGTCGGCATCTGAGATGCCTCGTCGAAGATGACGATGTCAAACTTATCGTTGTTCAGGTCGATGAACTGTGCCACGCTGATGGGACTCATCAGCATGCAGGGACACAGACGGGGAAGAAGCGTCGGGATGCTGTCGATGATGGCGCGGATGGAACTCCCACGGCCGCCGTTGGCGATGTTGCGCTTGAGGATGCTCACCTCGGAGCCGTCAACCGAGGCAACGGAAGCGGAAGGTACCCGCGAGGCGAGCTTGCTGTATAGCTCTGCCTTGCTCAGTTCCTGGAAACGGACGGTGTCTTCCTTGTATTTCTCTATCTGCTGACGGAACTTCAACCCGTTGAACATACGAAGCTGGTCGTTCTGGTCGATGCAATGACGGATAAGCTGATGGAACAAGCCTTTCAGGTAGGCGTTGATCGCGTTCAAGGGGCGTTCGCCCTGCTCTATCTGACGGATGGCTGGATGAAGGCCCAGATGCTCCAGTCGATGCTTGAGATCTACCCAGTGGTACCAGTCGCGAACCTGGCCGTAGCCGTTGAGCCAACGGTCGGCGGTATGAAGCAAACTGGAGCGGTCGTACTTGACCGACAGCAGACGGTTGATGCTTTCAAGGGTGACATCCATCTGCTGGTTCAGCGACTCTATCTCGGAGGCATGATGCATGAACGACGTTCGACGGGCCTCAGGCTGACTCCCGGCATAACGATGGTAGGACTCCAGACGCTCGTCATGACGGATGCAGTGCTCGTCGGCAAACAGGGCGAGGTCGCTGGCTTGCTCCTTCAGCTGACGGCTACCTCTCTGGTAATCCTCAACCAGCTGGAACAGGGCCTCAAGGCCGGATTCAGCCACCTGGCCGTAGCGCTGAAGGGATTTCAAGTATTTCTTCTTCGCAAAATAACGGGGAAGGAACCATTTGCCGCATACCTCCGACCATTCGCGACGGTTCGAAGCTACGTCCAGACGCGCGACGTCCTCATTATAGGAGGAGGTCAGACGTTCGTGGCGGCCGTCCTGCTCCTCCTCTGCCTTCAGGTAGTCGGAGAAACGCTTGAGCCATGCCAGGTCTGCCTCGGGAGAAAGGGGAATGGAGGTGGTCTGAACCAGGCGCTCAACCATTCCTTTCAGACGTTCGTTCTGATCTCTCAACGCCACTATCTGACCCTGCAGGCCGTCAAGGGTGTCCATGCGGTTGTCGGAGGGCTCAAGGCCGTACAGAACATGAGCACCGGGCTGACCTACGATGGAGAGGACGGCGTCAGCCTGCTCTACCATCGAGCGGCAGTCGTCTACAAACTGACTTGTCACCTGGCTGATGTCGGGAAGGCCGTCCGTGATTTCCGCATCAGGAAGCATGAGATATTCGGATATGCACTCATAAAGGCTGAAGCCGGAGGTACGCTTACGGTGGAGGGCCTCCATATAGCTGATAAGCTCCTTGCGCTCGGCGAATAGCTCATCAGAACGACGCGCATAATCCTGGGGCTCACGGATTTTCGTCACGTTCAACACCTCTTCCATCTGCTGGAGAAAATGCTTCTTCGTCACCTTGTTGGAGTGAAGCTCAAGGCAGAACGGGGCTAGCCCGATTTTCTGCAACCGGGACTGTACTACCGAGAGGGCGGCCATCTTCTCAGCGACGAAGAGCACACGCTTGCCCTGATAGAGTGCGTTGGCAATCATGTTGGTGATGGTCTGCGACTTGCCTGTTCCGGGAGGACCATGAAGAATGAAGGTCTGGCCCCTACCCGACTCCACGATGGCTTCCATTTGAGACGAGTCCACGTCAAGCGGGATGGCGAAGTCCTTTGGAGGACTCTCACGGTCAACCTTACCGGCGTCTACGGGCTCAGGAGCTCTGTCATGCTTGTCACGGTTCTCCATCAGAGAGGAAACTACAGGATTCTCCTTCAGCTTTTCTGCGTTGGAGTGGATGTCGTTCCACATCACAAACTTGTTGAAAGAGAAAATGCCGAGCAGAAATTCCTCCAGTACATTCCACCCTTTCTGCTCCATCACGGCTCGACGGAAATAAGTGAAGATTAGCTGAACGTCAACACCGCTCTTGTCCGTCGGAAGCTCCTTCAGAACGTCCAGGTTGATGTTGAAGTTCTGCTTAAGAAACTCCACGAGAGTGATATTGAGCATGATATCCTCGTCTCGCTTATGGATGACGTATTTATTGCCGCTCCTACGGACAATATCTACGGGCAACAGCAGTATCGGAGCATAATGGGGCTGCTCGCTGATAGGGGTCTCGAACCACTTGAGCATACCCAGAGCAAGAAACAGGGTGTTGGCACCGTTCTCCTCAAGGGAAGTGCGAGCTACACGGTAGAAGTATTTCATCGAGTCCTGAAGCTCTGCCTCCGTAAGGTACGACGCAATCTTGCCGGATTGTATCAATTCGGTCACTACCTGCTTGTATTCTGTGGCCTGGAGATGGGAGTCGTACATATTGTCGGAGTTGGGGGGTATCTTCGGACCGGGAGAGGGGGTCACCTCGTAATCCTCATTCTGCTGCAGGCGGTCCTCCAGTCGATCAACCTCAAAGGAGATGAAAGGAAGAACGCGCTTGCCGATCTTGGCGTTGAGGAGGTTGTTGCGCAAGGTGAAATCAAGCAGTTTTCGCTCCCATATCTGCTGCTTGGTCAATGGCTGGCCACTGCTTTCGAGCGACAGCTCATAGTGGTTGCGACGGTCAACCTCATGCGTGGATTCCGGGTGTTCCAGGCCTTCGTTCTCTACTACCCACACTCCATCTTTCATCACGCGCTGGGGCAACGGACGGATATGACCCAGACGGCAGCGGTGGACATCCACGAAATAGAGGAACTGCTCCTCGTCGCGGAGTTTCCGGGTGGCCAGGCCGACGGAATCCTCGAAACTGACTTTGCCGGAGTCGGTGATGGAGGTCGACTCCACGATGACGATGTTGTCATTACCGTCGGCCGACTCCTTCAGCAGGTAGCTCACGTCGTCGCTCACCATTCCGGGCATCACCACCGGAGTGAGCCAGGCACCGACCATGGCATGACCTTTCAGGAATATGAGGACGGGATAGATGCCCACGTCTTCCAGACATGAGGCGAGTAGTAAGCTCAGGTCCAGGCAGTTGCCAGTCTTGTCGGACAACACCTTGTCGGACAGACGGACTCGCTGACCTTGACTCTCGAAACTCGCCGGAACGGAGGAGTAGATGATGCCTTCGCTGCGAAGGGCCTCATAAAGCGCAGCTACCTGAAGACGGACCTTGTTGCGGTTCTGGGTCTGGTATTCGGTGAACGCACTGCTGCCTGTCCATTTCACCAAATACTGAGCGGCCTTCAGCTTCACACGGGGAAGGACCGGATTGTTGGGAACAACAAACGACGCGATATACTCTGGCATGACCATGCCGCCGGGCCATTCATCGTAGGCCATCAGCTCAACGGGATAGTCCTGCTCGAACAACAGGTTGTCTGACGTCTCCAAGCGAAGCGTGAAAGAAGTGCGAACTGCCTCGGTGGTATTGCTCAGCAACTCAATGTCTGGCTCTACCTCTGCATCCTTCAACTGAACGGACTGACCCGTACGCACCATCTCAACCAAGCACTTCTTCTCCTTGATATTACTGCCGCTGATGGTCAGAGTCAGATGGTTCCAGTCATGGTCGTCATGATTGTGAATGATGAGTGAGGTGAGGGTTTTAACGCCATTGTTCAGCATGGCATAGTTTACTTTGGGCAGATAGTCTATGCTGACAGAGACCTTGCCGTTCTGAGGGTTTGTAGTGGTTTCTCCCATTGGTTAAGTGGTATTTAGGATGCCGTGCAGGAAGATTCGGGTATTGCCGCATACACCATGCATTGCAAGGTAAGGAGCATTGCGGATTTGGTCTTCCAACACATAATATAAAATGTCGGTTTCTGTTATTTCGGCAAATTTACATATATTTTTCCGCAATTGCAAATTTTGCCAGTGTTTTTTTGCCTGACCCGTCCGACCTGTCCGACCTGTCCGACCTGTCTAAAAAAATCTCCTAAATTTTCAAATCATCGTCCTCTATAATCATTCGGAAATATTCATTCAAATTCGTGTTCGGAAAAATCACGTCTGAGAGTCATGAATTTATTAAAATCCGAAGGTTAAGTAATAAATTGAAGATTCTTTCGTTATACAATTAAACGATTCTTAATTAAGGCAATCTAAAGAAGAGGAAACGTAACAACCAAAAGCTTTAACATGAAACGAACGATTTTGATGGCCGTGATGCTGCTTATGTTATGTGGCGTCACTTTGGCTCAGAGCGCCGATCAACTTTACGAGGAAGGAAAAGCTCTCTATGACGCAAAGAAATACAACGAAGCTCTGCCGAAACTGAAGGCAGCAGCCGACAAGGGACACAAGAAAGCACAGTACCGTATGGGGCGGGCCTTCGACAAGGGTAACGGAGTGGCTGAGGACAACGTAAGGGCTTTCCAGTGGTACCTCAAGGCTGCCAACCAGGGACACGCTAAGTCACAATACCAGGTGGGACGTTGCTACAAGAAAGGTAAAGGCGTGGGAGAAGACGAGCAGAAGGCGTTCTCTTGGTATGCTAAAGCGGCGAACCAGGACAATGCGGACGCTGAAGTCGCACTGGCTAAACTCTATCTCAAACGGGGCGACAAGAACAAGGCGAAGACGTGGTGTCTGCGCGGAATTCGTCATGAGAAAGACGGAAAGCGGGTGCTACAGGAACTACGAGACGAGGCGGCAGCGGGTGAGCAGAAAGCAAAGCAGCTCCTGGTGCTAGTGGGAAAATAACACGGACAAAGCCACAAGCAAGCCGAAAACAAAGATATTACGGGCGGTAGCGCCGAGCACACCGTTCAAAGCCTTACCTGTCAGTCTGCGCATTGACAGGTAAGTCTGTATATGGAGGACTAGATATGGAACGATGAGAAACATCCACCAGCCTGTCTGAAACATCACTATAACCGCTGCAACCAAACCGCAGAAAAGATACAACCTGAGACCCGCCTTACGGCCCAGACGCACAATCAACGTAAGCTTACCGCTGATGCGGTCCTGATCGATGTCACGGTAATTATTCACTAGCAGAAGACAGTCGGTGGCCAGCCCCATCGACAGACCGAGCAACAGCAAAGGCAGGGTGACCACATGGGTCATGACATAACTGGTGAACACGACTGGAACAAAACCGAAAAACACGATAACCAGCACGTCACCGAGTCCCAAGTAAGACAAGTGGGTCGTGTAAAGCCAGCAGAAGAGAATGCAAACCAAACCCACTAACAACATTTCCCAACCGCCATAGAACACAAGGGGCAGACCAACTGCCAAAGCAACCAAAGCTACTATCACCAGTGCACGACGCATGGCACCAACGGTAATCCAGCCTTGAGCACAGGCACGAGCGGGACCCAGACGGTCTGCTCGGTCAGCACCTTTCACAAAGTCGTAATAGTCGTTCACCAGGTTGGCCTCTATCTGCATCACCAAAGCGAAAAGCAAAGCATAGAGGAACGGCCAGAAAAGTGAATAAATAGCATGCTCACCTAAATGCTGCACTCGTATGGCATGGCGCAAGGCATAAGCACCGCCGATGAACACGGGAGCGGCCGCACCAGTCAGCGTCTTCGGACGGCAGGCCAGAAACCATGCTTTCAAACTGTTTGTTTTCATAAATTCATCGTTCTTAAATAATCATTCGTAATAACTCATTCACATTCGCGATCGGAATATCATCATCTATCTATAAAGCAAATTTTCTTTTAATTTTCTACTAATTTTCTTTCTTAAAAAGTCATCACCCATATTTTCGCTCACATTCACGTCAGATTATCGTCCCTAAAAACCATCACCGCAGTTACTACACTATTCACTTTTCACTTAAACGAATTCTACATTTAAAAATGAAGGAGCCTTGAAGAGGAAAAATCATGCAAAGTTAGTCAAAAATAGGATAAAAAAGGGGGTGCGGCAATGAAAAACTCTAAAATTACTTAATAAATTGGAGAAATGGAGAAAAAAATGCTATATTTGCAAACAGAGACGTTGAAGAATAGAAATTAAGAATACTAATTAACGATTTTTTACGTTCTTTTTATTAAGGAGTATGAACTCTGAAAATCAAAAATAAAGAGATATTAACTCACAACAAACATATCATGAAAGAAATTAAAATTACAGAAAAAGCTCACAAAGAGATTAAGAAATTGTTCTCTTCGAGCCGACAGAAAGTGAACACTCTCAAAAGCGACCCGGAACTGACAGCCATTTTCGATAATTTCGCTTTCGATGAGACGCTCGAAGCTGCCGAAGGACTCGTCGAGGAAAAGACGCGTGTGATGTGTATTCTCGCTTCGTGCATGGGATGCAACGCTCTCATGGAGTTCAGAATGTATGTCGGAGCAGCACTCAACGTCGGAGTCAAACCTAGAGAAATTAGGGAAATCGTCTATCAGGCGGTGCCGTTCCTCGGATTCTCTAAGGTCCTTTGCTTCCTGCTTGCAATGAACGAGGTCTTCGACGACAACGACATTCGGCTGCCTCTCGACGACCAGGCAACTACTACCGACGAGGACTGCCACGCGGAGGGAGCGAAGATGATTGACGCACTTTGGGGAGAAGGTAATGCGGAGAACATGCTCGAAACGTCACCGAAGGGACAGGAGCATATCGTCAAATACATGACCGAATACTGCTTCGGAAGATTCTACACTCGGAAGGGTATTGACCTGCAGCACCGAGAGCTCATCACATTCTGTATGCTGGCAGGACTCGGGGGATGCGACGACAGACTCAGAACTCACGCCATCGGATGCAAAAACACAAAAATTTCAAAGGCTGAGATGGTGGCCGCTGTCACGGCTATGCTTCCTTGGATCGGTTTCCCGAGATCGCTCACTGCACTCAACGTCATCAACGACGCATACAACGAAAGGCTCATGTAAGCCTACCATTGGCTCGTAACTTCCATAACACGAAATCCCACAGAAAATGGATTTTAGCGTAAAGAAAAAAATAAGAAAAAACATCAGAACAACACTTAAGAATGTGTTGCCGTATGGTATGGCGGTAAAGGCGTTCCCGGACAAACCAATACACATCGGGACGCCGCCGGAACTGTTCAACGCACAGGGCGAACGAATGCTTTTTGCGTATTTGCAGGACGTACATGGTGCACATAGCCCTTATACATTCTCTGCCGGACGTTTTCCAAGACGTATCTTGTGGGACAGGAACAACTACATGCTTCACACGCAGTTCTACAACCATGCGGAAATATTTCACCGGAGGAAAAGACTTGAGGGGCAGAAACAATTTGGAATGCTCACCGAGTCACAGAATGTCGTACCTTTCGACTATGAGAGACTGCTCAAACACCCGGAAGTGGTGAAGGAACTCGATGCACTCTTCACCTATGATGAAAGGCTGCTCGACAAGTACGAAAACGCATGCTTCTCTCTTGCTGGTGGACCTTGGTTCGGAACAACCCTACAGGGAGGGGTGATGGACCCGGAGGCATATAAGAAGAAAACGAAGCTGCTGTCTATCGTGTCATCAACTAAAATCATCAGGCCTTTGGCGAAACTACGGTATGACACAGCCATCGAAATCCACAAACGTAATTTGGGAGATGTCATGGGCAAGTGTGTGGGAAAATGGGTGAGCATGAGCGACGTCTATACTGAGCATATGTACAGCATCGCCATTGAGAACACACATAACAAATATTACTTTACGGAAAAATTGCTCAATAACTTTGCGGCTATGTCGGTGCCTGTTTACTATGGAGCTACAGAAATCGCGAAGTTTTTCAACCCCGACGGAATCATCACAATCAAGCAACCGACGGTGGAATGCGTGATTGAGACGATAAAACAATGTTCACGTGAAGACTACGAAAGCCGGAAAGAGGCGATCATCGACAACTACAACCGCGTGCAGAATTTCCTCTGCATCGAGGATTACCTCACGGCCAACTATATGGACAAATTCGTCTTTTGAGGACAATTGGTCACGCCCTACTCGAGATTGTCGATAAAACACATCGAAGACTCGAAATATCGAAGACTCGACTCCAAGTGTTAAACACTAAAGAAAATAAATCAAAAACAAAAAACTATTCAAAATAATAAAAATATTAAACTAAATGAAAGCATTTGTATTCCCTGGCCAGGGAGCGCAATTCTCTGGCATGGGCAAAGATTTGTACGAGAGTAACCCTATCGCAAAAGAACTGTTTGACAATGCCGACCAGATTCTCGGCTTTGAAATCACTAAAATCATGTTTGAGGGAACAGACGAGGAACTGCGTCAGACGAAAGTGACACAACCGGCAGTTTTCCTACATTCTGTTATTTCTGCTCTCTGCATGGGAGACGATTTCCAGCCGGAAATGACAGCAGGACACTCTCTCGGAGAGTTCTCTGCACTCGTGGCAGCTGGAGCACTGTCCTTCGAGGACGGACTCAAACTCGTCAGCAAGCGAGCACAGGCCATGCAGAAAGCATGCGAGGCCGCTCCATCAACTATGGCTGCTATCATAGCACTTCCCGACGAGAAAATCGAGGAGGTGTGCGCCGAGGTCAGCAAACCGGGTAACATCGTCGTGCCGGCTAACTACAACTGCCCGGGACAGGTGGTCATCTCTGGTAACATCGAGGCTATCAACGAGGCATGCGAGAAGCTCAAGGCTGCAGGGGCTAAGCGAGCACTGCCGCTCAAGGTGGGAGGTGCATTCCACTCTCCGCTCATGCAGCCGGCTAAGGACGAACTGCAGGCGGCTATCGAGGCCACTACATTCCAAACTCCGAAATGCCCCGTTTACCAGAACGTCGACGGAAAGGCTCACACCAACCCTGAGGAAATCAAGCAAAACCTCATTGCACAGCTCACAGCACCGGTTAGATGGACGCTCGAGGTACAGACTATGATTGCTGACGGAGCTACTGACTTCACGGAGTGCGGACCAGGTAAAGTGCTGCAGGGACTGGTGGCTAAAATAGCCAAAGGAAACGAGAATGTGACTGCTCACGGCATCGAATAATCAAATAAAATGACTTCCATCGGAAAGGGAGCCAAGATATGCCAAAAACACAGACTTATATACGCAACATTGCGGGCATGGCTGTAAGCTGTGCCGCAGTGTTGCTTTTATTTTGCGCTGTACCAGCAATAGCACAAACGAAAACCAATAGAGAAGAAATGAAAGAAAAACCTGTAATTTACCAAGTGTTCACCCGACTGTTCGGAGCTAACGCGAAAAGCCCTGTCACGTGGGGGGACCAGAATACTAACGGATGCGGAAAGATGGGGGATTTCACCCTCAAGGCACTGGAGCAGATTAAAGCATTAGGAGCAACACATATCTGGTACACGGGCGTGATTGCACATGCCACACAGACAGACTACTCTCAATACGGAATTCCAAAAGACCATCATGCGGTCGTGAAAGGAAAGGCAGGAAGCCCATACGCCATCAAGGACTACTACGACGTGGACCCGGACATCGCTACGGACGTGGAAAAACGTATGAGTGAATTTGAAAACCTCGTCAAGAGGACTCACAAGGCGGGACTGAAGATGATCATCGATTTCGTGCCCAACCATGTGGCTCGACAGTACCACTCTCTTGCCAAGCCGGAAGGAGTCAGGGACCTCGGAGAGGATGACGACAATACCTTGAACTTCTCACCGAACAACAACTTCTACTACCTCAGCGGCCAGCAGTTCGCACCGGCTTTCAGCCTCAAAGACGAGGCGGGTAACGAATACGTGGAAAAACCGGCTAAAGCTACCGGTAACGACAAGTTCACATGCAGCCCGGACACCAACGACTGGTACGAGACAGTCAAGCTCAACTACGGAGTGGACTATGTGGGAGGGCACACCACGCATTTCCAACCTGTGCCCGACACTTGGAACAAGATGACTGACATTCTGCAGTTCTGGGCTGCTAAGGGGGTCGACGGATTCAGATGCGACATGGCGGAGATGGTGCCATGCGAGTTCTGGAATTGGGCTATCCCTCAGGTGAAGCAACAACACCCGGACATCACATTCATCGCTGAGGTATATAACCCCGCAGAATACAGGAACTACATACATAACGGGCACTTCGACTACCTCTATGACAAAGTGGGACTCTACGACACACTACGAATTGTAACCAACGGAGCATCGGCTTCTTCTGTCACTTACTGCTGGCAAGCGGTCGACGACATTCAGGACCACATGCTCAATTTCCTCGAGAACCACGACGAACAAAGAATTGCATCGCCATACTTCTGCAACAACGCTAAACAGGGAAGACCGGCAATGCTCGTGAGCGCGCTCATGCATGCGAACCCGGTCATGATTTATTTCGGACAGGAACTGGGAGAGAAAGGGATGGAATGCGAGGGATTCAGCGGTGAGGATGGAAGGACTACCATTTTCGACTACTGGACCGTACAGACCATTCGCAGATGGCGTAACAACGGGAAATTCGACGGAAAATTACTGACAGAAGAGGAGAAGCAGCTAAGACTGTTCTACCAGACGGTGCTCAACCTCTGCAACAAGGAGGCGGCAATCAGAGAGGGCAAATTCTACGACATCATGTACGCCAACTACGAGAACCAGCAGATGGACACGAACCGCCAGTACGCTTTCCTCAGACAGGCGGGAAAGAGCCTCATTCTCGTCATCGCTAACTTCGACCATAACCCCGTACACACGAAGGTGAAAATACCGGCCGACGCGTTCAAACACCTCGGTATTCCGGATGACAAGGGAACCATCAAGGTTAAGGACCTGCTCACAGGAAAAACGGAGGAACAAACGCTCAGCCCTGATGCCTTCATCGAAACCGACTTGGAAGGCAGCTTCGGAAAAGTACTGAAATTCAGACTTTAGTCCCCAACCAGGCAATAACAATCATAAAAAATCGGACAGGCTTTCACCTGTCCGATTTTTCTATATGGTAAGTTTTTCTTTTATCCAAATTTCAGATTAAAATAGTCTGAATTAATATTTCTTTTAATTTTCAGCCAATTTTCTTTCTTGAATCTTACCCTAGATGAGATGCATTCCAAGTGCTGAGCACTCCTTGCGCATCTCGTCGGGCCAGATGCTGGCCTGAATCTCACCGATATGGGCCTTATGAAGCAACACGAGGCAAAGACGGCTCTGACCGATACCGCCACCGATCGAGAGTGGAAGCTTGTCGTTCAATAGCTGCTGGTGGAAGAAGAGATTCACACGGTCCATCTTACCGGTCAACTCCAGCTGACGAAGCAATGTCTCCTTATCCACGCGGATACCCATCGAAGATAGTTCGATGCTGCGGTTGAGGATTGGATACCAGATGAAGATATCACCGTTAAGACCCTTATAACCATCGGAGTTGGGAGTGGTCCAGTCGTCATAGTCTGGAGCACGGAGATCATGTGGCTGACCATTAGACAACACACCGCCGATTCCCATGATGAAGACCGCACCATAGGCCTTGCAAACGGCATCCTCACGCTCTTTCGGACTCAGGTCCGGATACATCTTTACCAATTCCTCGCTGTGGAAGAAATGAATTTCCTCTGGAAGGAATGGTTGGATCTGAGGATATGTCTCGCATACCAGATACTCGGTTCGGCGGATTGCGGAATAGATGGACTTCACGATTTTCTTTAGGAAGTCTATGTTACGGTCCTCCTTACGGATGGTACGGCACCAGTCCCACTGGTCAACATATAATGAGTGGATATTGTCAAGCTCCTCGTCCCCACGGATTGCATTCATGTCTGTATAAAGACCGTAACCAGGCTGTATCTGATACTCTGCAAGCATCAGACGCTTCCACTTTGCCAACGAATGAACGACCTCCGCTACCTGCTCGCCCATGTCCTTGATAGGAAAATGAACTGGACGCTCAACACCGTTCAGGTCATCATTGATTCCAAGACCACGCAACACGAACAACGGGGCGGTCACACGACGTAACCTCAGTTCGGTCGACAGATTCGACTGAAAGAAATCCTTGATTAACTTTATACCCTGTTCGGTCTGCGCCGGATTGAGCAAAGGCTTGTAGTTCTCCGGCTTGATTATCTTACCCATTTTATGCTTTTTCTTTGTTTTTTGCGTGCAAACGACTTTTAATTCGTAAAAATTCCTAAATTTCGTGCAAAGTTACAAAATTTATCAAATATCTACAA
>FLNY01004421.1_pt1 | contig 17271 bp, 14 predicted proteins | sample 1140381 | NCBI WGS metagenome assembly FLNY01 (sample SAMEA3878172, study PRJEB12797) | bioreactor metagenome | biome: Moose rumen | place: Sweden | collected 2011-10
TTGTACAGATTGATGCCATCTTCCCGAAACCGGCATACGAGTTCGTAGCTGAGGAGTGGCAGGCAGGCGACCCTGGCCGCATCTCCGCCGACAACGTGACTTACAACGAGGACGGCACCATCACGGTTGACAAGACCGGCGCTAACAACGTGAACCTGCAGTACAAGGGCGAGAACGAGTACAACGTAAGTGCTGACAACAAGTACTTCACCATCACGGCCAGCGGTATCTCCACCGACACCGGCGCCTCTTACCTCTGGTGGCTGAACAACAAGAACGACGGCAGCCAGATCGCTCCTACAGAGATTGTTGAGAACGAGGACGGCACAGTGACCCTCATCTGGGATCTCTCCCAGGTATCGATCGCGGGCACCCTCGGAACAGAGGACACCGTATTCTACAACGCCGGCGGTTGGAGCACCTGCTTCGGTCTGACGCTTGCAGACGACGCTGTTCCCGCAGTGGTAAGCAACATCGGCTTCCTGACTGAGGCAGAGAAAGAGGCAGTCGGCATCAACGGCGTCAACATCGCTGACAACGCAATGCGCAGCCTTGAGGACGCTCTCGCAGGCGGTCGCGTGTTCGACCTCAGCGGACGTCAGGTACGCGCGATTACCAACAACGGCATTTACATCGTGAACGGACGCAAGATGGCAATCAAGAAGTAATCACTCCCGGATACCCCGGATTTTCCGGAGAATCCGGAAAAAACACTCAATAAAGAAAGTGGCCCGGCATAACGCCGGGCCACTTTCTTTATACACAAGATTCCTAAATTCTCATTTCAAAATTTTCAGAAAGGCAATTTATAGAAATCCCCTTAATTATTTGGTAATTATTATTCCTTTTTATTATATTTGCAGATGTAATTCTAAATAACACCATTATGATAGAGAACACAAACAACGAACTAAGCAGGAGAGAATTTCTGAAACGGCTTGGACTCACTTCCGCATCAGCGGCTATGCTGATGGGACTTGGTCCGCTCGCTTCTTCTTTTTGCCAAGACGACAGAATTGTGACAATGCCTAACGGCATGACCTACCGCGTGAACCGCAAGACCGGCGACAAAGTATCATTGCTGGGCTATGGCATGATGCGACTGCCACAAAAAAACGGTAGGATTGACCAGGAACTGGTAAACAAAGAAGTGAGATATGCGCTGGAACATGGTGTGAACTATTTCGACACATCACCTCACTACCAGCGTGAGCAGTCGGAGAGTTCGCTTGGAACAGCGCTGAGAGCAAGCGGCTTCGACCGTAAGGACTATTATATCGCCACAAAACTGTCGAACTTCGGTCAGAACGAATGGAGTTTTGAGGCTTCCAAGGAGATGTACCACAAGTCGATGGAATATCTGCAGACAGACTATATCGACTATTATCTGCTTCACAGCATCGGACAGGGAGGTATGCAGAATCTCCACGACCGTTTCCTCGACAACGGCATGCTCGACTGGCTGCTGAAGGAACGCGACGCAGGACGCATCCGCAACCTCGGTTTCTCTTATCACGGCGATGTGGAGGTGTTCGACTATCTGGTGGCTAACACCGACAAATACGGCTGGTCGTTCGCACAGATTGAGATGAACTATGTGGACTGGAAACATGCGCGTCAGCTCAACCGTCGCAACACCGACGCCGAATATCTCTATGGTGAGCTGGAAAAGAAAGACATCCAGGCTGTGCTGATGGAGCCTCTGCTCGGCGGTCGCCTTGCCAACCTTCAGGATGTGTTTGCAAAACGGCTCAAAGGGCTCCGCCCTAACGACAGCCTCGCATCGTGGGCTTTCCGCTTCGTCGGCACCTTCCCGAACGTGCTGACCGCACTGAGCGGTATGACCCTGATGGAGCATCTGGAGGACAACGTGAAGACCTATTCCCCACTCGACCCTTGCACAACCAAGGAATTGGAAGTGCTGGAGGATATCGCATCTAAGATGGTGGCTTACCCAGTGATTCCATGTACCGACTGCAAATACTGTATGCCGTGTCCTTACGGTGTGAACATCCCTGCCAACTTCGCCTACTACAACAAATGTGTGGATGCGGACACACTGCCACCAGTTGACACCAATGCCAAGGACTTCAAGAAACTCAACAGCAAGTTCCTTAAAGGTTATCACAAAGCGGTGAAAGACAGCGAGCTGGCAAGCCAGTGTGTGGAATGCGGACAATGTTTGAGCAAATGTCCTCAACGCATCCGCATCCCTAACCAGATGACACGCCTCACTACCTTACTCGACAGGAAATAACACAGTGTTTTTCACAGAATAATAAAGTTCAAAACTCAAAATTCAAAGTTCAAAGTAAATGACTTGGGAATATATATTGAGAATCGTGGCTGCCGCTCTGATGGGCGGTGCCATTGGTTTAGAGCGCGAGTACCGCGCGAAAGGCGCGGGGTTCCGTACTCATTTTCTTGTGGCATTAGGCAGTGCCTTGCTAATGGTGCTGTCGCAGTATGGGTTTATGGAACTATTGCAGAACAACTCCCACATGAATATCAGCCTAGACCCGTCGCGTATCGCCGCACAAGTGGTGTCGGGCATCGGTTTCATCGGTGCGGGTACCATTATTTTCCAAAAACACGTGGTGAAAGGATTGACCACAGCTGCCGGCATCTGGGTAGTTGCCGCCATCGGTATGGCTTGTGGGTCTGGTATGTACTGGCTGAGTATCGCCACCACAGTGCTCGTGCTCCTCGGCCTTGAGGCGATGAACTTCTTCCTCAAGCGGTTTGGCGCCCGTGCCTTCACGGTTAGGTTTACAGCTGAGAGCCTGAAAGACATCAACTCCGTGATGGACCGTCTGCGCCGTCTGCATGTGGAACTCGACTCCTATCGGATGGAAGATCAGAGCACGTCGAAAGGTACGCTCTACAACGTGACGATGGAGATGAAGGTGATGCGTAAACGTTTCCAACGCCGCATCCTCGACATCATCAGCGAGTTTGAGGGCGTCACTGTAGAAGAGATTGAATAAAAGTCTTAGCTGCTCTCTTGCACGTAAGCATACCATTCCTAATTCAAGTTTCTGAAGTTAAAATGGAAGTAATGTGCTTCGCACAGAACGTTAGTCATGCCATCAGCAGAGTGTTGTCCAGCACGATGTGCTTAACTTCCAGCTAGCAAAGCTGGCTTAACTCCCCATTTAACTCCCTTTTCATAACTTCCGAAAGTTGTAGAGATAATATCTTTGAATTATTTTTCATTCTTCACTCTTTATTCTTCATTTTTTTGTATCTTCGCATTTGGAATAATGTTTTCTCAGAATTAATGTCAGCTATGGGAGCATATATAAATTTAGGAAACAATGGATTCAGGCGAATCCGCAACAGTGAGTATGTTGATAAGTCTGGACTGATTGCCGTTGTTAATAAAACATTAAATACCAGGCAGGGATTCACGTGTGTGAGCCGTTGTCGCCGCTTTGGCAAGTCAATGGCTGCAGAGATGTTGTGTGCTTATTACGATAAATCGTGTGACTCCCGCAGCTTGTTTGAGGACTTGGAAATTGCCAAAGACCCTTCGTTTGAGGAGCATCTGAACAAGTACCCGGTTATTTATCTGGATCTCACGGCATTTGTTTCCCGTATAAAGGATGCCAGTATCGTGGAAGTGATAGAGGATAAAATTAGGAGTGAGATTATCGAGACATATTCCAAAGTGAAGGATAGGATAAAGGACGACTATGATCTGATGGATGTGCTGATTCAGGTAAACGAGATATATGGAGAGCAGTTCATTTTCATCATCGACGAGTGGGATGCCATTTGTCGTGAGTTCAAGGATAACTCCCGTGGAATGGACCGTTATGTGAACTGGCTTAGGAGGATGTTTAAGGAAGTGAAGGCTTTTGATGTCTTTGCGGGTGTTTATATGACAGGTATCCTTCCTATCAAGAAATACAAGACACAGTCGGCGCTCAATAATTTTATAGAGTACTCCATGGTGGAGCCGGGCAATATGGCCTGTTATTTCGGTTTCACGAAAGAGGAAGTACGCTTATTGGCTGACAAACACAACCTGGACTTTGACGAGCTGGTGAAATGGTACGACGGCTATCAGATAGGCGATGAGCCGTCGATGTTCAATCCCAATTCCGTGATGCAAGCTGTCCGTACCAGTCGTTGCCGTAGTTATTGGTCAACTACGGGAGCTTACGATACCGTGTCCAGATATATTGACATTAATTACGAGGGCTTAAAAGACGATATCATCAATATGATAGGTGGCGGACGGAGCGATGTTGATCCTACACGTTTCACTAATGACATGGCGATTATCCGCAGTAAAGACGACGTATTGACGGTGCTAATTCATCTTGGCTATCTCTCCTACGACTGGCGTAAAGACGAGTGTTATATCCCTAACTACGAGGTGATGGGGGAGATGGTGAATGCGGTGAAGGAGAACAACTGGGCATACGTGACGGATGCGCTGACTAACTCTAAGCGGCTGTTACAGGCTACGCTGGATGGCGATGAGGAGGCAGTGGCAGAGGGGTTGAAACGTGTGCACAGCGAGAACACCAGCATCTTGTCGTATAACAACGAGAACTCTCTCTCCTGCGCCATCAATATCGCCTATTATGCCGCCCACAACGACTATATCTTCGTGCGTGAACTGCCGTCGGGCAAGGGGTTTGCAGACATCGTGCTTATACCGAGGAAGAATGTTGACGGTCCCGCCATCGTGATTGAGCTGAAATACAATCAGGATGCCCGCACCGTCATCGACCAGATCCGCCGCAAGGAATATCCGGAGTCCGTGAAGCAATATACCGATAACATCCTGCTTGTGGGCATTAACTACGACAAGAAGGAAAAGCGACACACCTGCAGGATAGAGGCTATAAAGGGATAATATAGTTTAGTAGTTTAATAGTTTAGTAGAGGCAAAAGGGTGGCGTTTAGCGTTTAGAGAGAAAGTTGGGTCGTTGAGAGAATTTTGTTTGAAATGTAATATAAGTTTTTAATCCGTTTAAAAAAACCGAAAGGATTGTCATCCATGTTTCAAAGGATGAAAAAGCATGTTTTTTGTTCCCAGAGCTTTAATCTCCTCTACTGAGAACTCGGGTCTCCAGCGCATTGTTCCATTATTAGTTTCCACTCCCTGTATGTAATAACTGTTCCGCCATCCGGCAGGTGTGAACTCTCCTGTTCCGCCTATATCACCTATTTTATAGCCGGCATTATGCAGGCATGTCGTAATCATGACCTCTGAGTGGGCAGCGTGCCCCTCCTGTTGATAATGGTGGAGATACTCTAATGCCTTGTTAGAGTAGCGGCAGATGGGGTTGAACCCTTTGACGCACCGCTCCAGCGGATAGCCTACATTGTTAAACTTGTGCCACCACGGCCAGCATCCGTTCCGTTGCGGGTCATACCGCTCCACATGGCAGCTCAGGAAGTCATAATCCGTAAGATTCGTTGTGCAGTCATCTATCAGTAATGACCATCGTCCTGTGAAACATACGTCGTATTCCACAAACCAGTAATGACAGTACTCTGGATGTTCCTGATGGAATGCCAGCACAGGGAAATGGCAGCTTCCAGGGAAAAGCGTATTCAGAATAGGAGTGTACCTTAGGCTGTTGATTTTGTTAATATCTGTGAGATAGAACGGGACTCTCAAGACGGAGACTCTTTGAATGTCGGTGGTATTTTCTGAATTGAGTAGTATGAGTACATCAAATCCGGTGCCTTCCAGTTCTGTCCGAATTCTCTGGAATCCGTCAACGACATAGTTATTAATGAAATGAGTGGCGAAAAGTACTACCTGTCTGCACTTTCTCATAGAGCAAGTTAGGTTTTTTTAGAAAAGAATAAAATCGCTCATTTCTCTGGTACGTAAATAGACTTTCCTTTAAAAAGGTCTTTTTTCATATTCTCATATACAATGGAGTCAAAGATTATATCAATTCCGGAATCCTTGATGTAATCATTATTCCTGTTTACTTTAAGAGAATCGACTTCTTTACGGAAAGCCTCCATGCCGAAAAGTATTTGGGTGATAAAAGCTCTGTTGACGGCGTCATTCCAGGAATTGTTTTTCTTTATTCTTTTGTCATAGAGCTCACGTGCCCTTGTGAACGCCTCCATTTTGTTTAAAGAGTCTTCTTTCTGATCAAAAATCCAGCCTCTCATAAAATAGAATTCAGGTGATTCGGGATATTCCACTATTAAAGAGTCAGATAAGACTAATGCTGCATCCAGTTGTCTCTGTTCAAGTAGTTGTTTCAATTTTATGGCTTTGATGTTTTGATCCTCACCACACAACCGGTCTCTTTTTATATTGCATCCACATAATAGAGTTAATGCAAACAGAATAAAATATAATGTTTTCATAATACCATCTGAGATATTTATTTAATTTTGATATATAGTAATTGAGCGACTGCCAAAGTAATGTCCAGCTAGATTTCCCATTTCTATAATAACATCAAGTACTGCTTTAACTTTTCCATATTTTGGTAGTTCAATAGAACATTTACCAATAGCAACATGTCCATGTTGAATGTAAGAAGTGCCAGGGTTAGACATTGTAACAGATGAAAATTTTTTACCATTTATGTATAGACTTAAAACTCCTGAATATGTAAAATCTGGTTGTGGATTTACAATTTCAGCATATAAAGTCATAAGGCGTCCTTCTATTGTCATACTTCCACTATAGAAGAATGTAGCTCTAATACCGACCCCATCAAATGGTTCCCAGTCAAATGCTAGATTATTAAAAAGTTTTGTACCTTGTGGATAACTATTATAAGAATTAGAACTATTACCAGTGTTGTTTCCGGAATTGTTACCTCCATTATTGTTATTACCATTTCCTCCATTGTTTTCCTCCTCATAATTAGACCCGAACAAATCACTCGGCCAGACCAGGGCAGAACCTGAGCCCCATGGCCAGCTAAAGAATCCATCTGAATATTCGTCTGATCCATAAACCGTACTGCCATGAATATCAACAACAGGTGCCACATATCCAAATCCAACAACATATCCACCCTCCCATTCATCATTATCTAATAGGGCGTTAAATTCTTCAAGTGTATAAGGGTTGTCTGCTGACCCTTTTTCATCACTTTCAACATCGGTGCTACTAACTGACATTTTTTTTACATCATACAATGTTTTCTTTAATTTGTATTTTTTAATTTTAACCATGATATGAATTAAATTTTGGTGAATAAATAATATTTGTTATCGCTATCACTCTTTATTTGTTGTCTCATTATTAATGAAAGACCATTATTAAAACTAAAACCGTTTTGTTCAAAATAACTTATTATTTCATTCTCAGATTTATTTTCTATTACATTTCCAAATACATCCGTCTCACTTCTTTCCAGCCAATTAAATAAAAGATAATGTCTCGTAAGCTTTTGTAAGTTTTTTATAACTTTATTTAGATATGATGATTGTATGTAATAAAGGACATCTTTACATATTACCAAATCAAATGAATCTTCGACTTCTAAATCCTCTGTCAAATCGGCACATTCACAAACATCATCACCATCAGGCAATATTCTTTTTGATAACTCAGATACAAAAGGATTTGCGTCATAACCAGATGCAGATATACCTTTTTCTCTTAACATTGCCACGTATAGACCGCTTCCACATCCAAAGTCTATGGCAGAATTAATGTTTGCGCTTCTGCATAGGAATAGTAATGACCGCATAAATGGTTCATCAAACTTATATTTAATATATCCATTATATTTCCAGCACCCCGTTGGAGAAATAGCAATCTCATTATCTCTCAACAAATATTCGTCAATTAATCTTATCAAATTATCACTAACTCCATTGATAAATTTTCTTGCAAATAGACAGTCTGACATAAGCAAAAACTTGAAATGCCTTTCATCTAAATTGGCAGGACGATTACCGTTCTCAAATTTCCATCTTATAAAGCGTCTTGAAAAAGGAATGATACGATTCCTGTCTATGGTATTAACAATTACTGTGGGTATATAAATTTCTTCTGGAGCAAATGAAAACCTCATTCTTTTAAAAAAACGAGGGTGTTTTCGAGTGTACTCTACCAAGCTTTGAGCTGTTTTTGTCTGGATGGATATCCATTGGGAGCCTCCATACAGGTAATCAAATTCATCGGGTATCCTTCTTTTTAAATGAAACCGTTCTTGTATGTGTTTGATTTTTTGATTTATATTTTGAGCTTTTTTCCGATCCTTAAAATAATCATAGAAACTATAATATTGTAATCGGGAAAAAGTTCCATGATCCCACCTCTTATTTGGAATACGGGTATATTGAATATAATCTTTGCCATTATTATTTTCAAAAAAATCAAGAAAATTATGATATGGGCTGATGGGATAGTCCTGTCCACTTAGTACATGAATGTATTTGTATTTTTCACTTTTTAATACAGCCTTAATCATATGAAGCTCACATTTGAGCAAACTATATCCTCCCCAATGAACATTATATTTACAAAAAACATTCTTGATGTTTTGCAACTGATGAATTTTTTGTATTTCTTCACTACTGAAATCTGATTTAAGATCGAGATGAATAAACACATCACATTCAGCACTGAAGTATTTGATGAGTCGGATTACATGTGTATAATCTTTATGAGCTAATATTATAATAGCATGTTCCTTCATATTATTAAGAATTCTCAAGATATATATGATTGAAAGATTGATTTTATTAATCAGTTATTAAGATTCGTCTTTGATAAAAACAGACAAATGGAGTAATCCATTTTGCGAACTATTGCGTTATGTGGGATAATGTCAACAATGGTTTTTTTCTTAGCTATTAGTATAAGTGGTATATACCTGATTTTTCTTATAGTGTACAGGTGACGCAGGACAGGCGAGGTTGAAAATCATGGAGATGTCTTTGTGGGAATATTGTTCCGTCACGTCGTGCCTGACAAACTCGAAGCATGGATAATTCCTTAAATGGCTGATATTATCCTCACCGCCTGTATATAGGTTGTCGAGTCAAATCACCCAGTTCCCCTCTCCGAAAAAACGCTCATGCAGATGTGAGCCGATGAAACCGGCTCCGCCTGCCACGAGGATATACCGTTGAGAGATGTGACGTTCCATGGTAACGGACTATTCCAGTTGTATCTCACCGCTGTATGCTGTGTGTGTATCCACATATAATAATAGAGTGAAGACACCACTGACATCTGTCGGAATATCAACAACACCGTTATCATTTACATAGTCTGTGAGAATAACGAGGTTATCATCGTCCATAAGTTTAATCAGACAGCCTGCATAGTTTGTGCTGAATGAAAGCGTATGTCCATCCTGCTCCACATATATTGGTGGTGCCTGAGAGCGTGGGCCTTCCCCCATTCCTCCAACAGGCGGGACATAATTCAGAATCAGGGTGTCCGGGTCATCATTCACTAAATGCGTAAAAGATGTGAACGCGAGTAGTGACATAATCAAAACAAAAATAATTCTTAGCATAACTTCTGATTTTTTGATGCGCAAAAGTACCACAAATAAATTACACTTCAAAAAATAAATTCCACAAAAAGTTAACCGGAAATTAACCAAATCTACGTAATACCCTAAAACACAACTTCTTATAAAAAAGTTAACCAAAAGTTAACCAAAATTTCATTTTGCTACCTGTAAGGTGTTGACACTTAAGAATTAAGCCCCTTTTTCAGCATCGTCTTCAACACACAGTTTTTTAAGATTTTTTCTCAATGTAGTGGATGTGGACTCACCGAAAAGGGCCTTGTTGATATTTGCCTCCAGTTTGGATATGTTCTGGACAGATGTGTTGAATACGTTGGCAATACTGCTGTTGCTGATATTAAGAATGGTCAGGCATGCGATAACTTTCTTTTGTTTCGACAAATCATGACTGTTGAGCTCTGCATAAAAAACAGGAATACAGTCTTTGGCATCGGCAAACACACGATTCCATAGTGGATTCTTTATGTCAATTACTGGTGGAGTAGGATCAATCATTGACAATAACTCCATTACAGACCCGCTGGCCATAAACGCTTTCAGATTCTGAGATATTACGCGATTAACGCCCTTGTATCTAATTCTCAAAAGTTCACCTTTCAGAGTCTCAATGTCTTTTTCCTTTACGTGAATCAGATTCAGAAGCTCCAGAGTCTTCTCTTCGTGCTCTGAGGCTGAGGTTTCTTTTAACTGTTCATAGGACGCCTGAAGAACATCACGCTCCGCTCTCAGTCTGATGTATTGGTTTGATTGCTCTCTGAACTTTTGATTTAGGATTTTGATTTCACGACGTCTTTTAATATAACGGCTGATAAGAACTGTAAGTAGAGAGATCATCAAAGTGCTGTACAGCCAAAACATATACGTGTTTCTCTCTGATTTCAGCCTGGATGTCTCAGCTTCTCTCTGTAATCGCTCATAACTGTACATGGACTCAGACAGGGTCAATGCCTGAATCTGCATATTTCTCAGCTGTGCGTCAAGTTTTTTGTCTGACAGTTCGAGGTATTTATAAGTGGAGTCGGGATTTGCCCTCAGCCTGTATATGCGAGCAAAACCGTCGTATGCCTCCTGCTCCAGACCGTGTTTCTGAAGACGTTGGAAGTATTCCATTGCCTTATCCGGTTTGCCCTGCCCCAGGCTGTATAGCCCTCTTGCATAGTCATAACGCTCATATCCACGGCCCACGATATTGCCTTCATCATCAAACAGACCGGACTTCAGCTCAAACTGGTCCATAAGTTCACGGGCCTCAGCATACTCTTTACGGTTGAGATGAATATAGATAGCACAGGGAAAGACTCTTGCCGCATGCTCAGGCATATTGTGGCTCATATAAAGATGATAGGCGGAGTCTGTGATGGCAAGCATACTGGTGGAGTCCTTCAACAGATAATATGGCTGTATTTGCAGTTCAATACCCCGTATATAATTATAGGTATCCTTGGCTTTGAGGGCATAGTGACTTTGTTGTTGATAACATTCCAATGCACACTCTGGAAGATACTGGTAATAGAATATATCTCCCATCTGAGAATAGACTCTGAGCAAAGTGGCATAGTCGCAATCCACACTCAGTGTGTCTGCACACCCGATGGCATCCTGATAGCATCTGATGGCCTGTGGCGCCTCCTTCATGTCGCGGTAGATGCAGCCGAGCAGGTAGTGCGCCTTCATGCAGTCGTTGGCGGAGCCATGGCGGTCGTAATAGTCAACGACCTCCCGGAAGGCGGAGTCGGACGGCATCTGCAGGTAGAGTTTGTTCCGCGCGGAGGCAAGGTGCATCCGCTGGCGCATGGACAGGGAGCGGTCGCTGATTGAGTCCACTTTCGGCTGCAGGCGTGTGAGCACAGTCAGGGCGGATTCGGGGGCAGCCTCCAGCAGGCTGTCCATGCCGGCAAAGAGTGCGGCTTCATCGCCGTGCCTCCCGCTATGGTTGCAGGCCGAGATTATTGTCATGAGTGTCAATGACAATAAAAACAATATCCTTATGTGGATTCGATTCTCCATCGATGTCAGCGGAAGAGTTTATTGACAAATGATTTGACATCATCCCAGCGGTAGAAGCCAGGGACAGCGCTTTTTATGGGGAGGAACTGCTGACGTTCATTATGGAGAAACGCCACATACACCTCGCCTGTAGGATTTTTCATAAAAAGAATCTGAAGATTGGCTCCCATCGGGAGGATGTCCTCCATGCCGTCGCCCGGAAGGGAGAGCCGGAGCAGCGTCATCAGGCGGCAGAGCGGTGTGTCGTGACCGAAAATCAGCGATGCGCCGTGCTGTCCTTTATGGATATAATCATCAGCTGTTTCCTCAATATGGTTCCATAACGAGATGGCAGCACGGGTTGGGATACCATCGTTGTCGGGATGCTCACGGCAAGTGATGGTCATCCGCTCATTGTTGGCATCATGCACACCCATCATCTCCTCGTAGGTGAAGATATCCCAAAGGCTGATAGGCAGCGGAATATCCTGCATGTCGGATGCCATGGTGTGGAGCTCATAGATAAGCCGTGAAGGTTCTTCCACAGCATCAGGACGTATAAACAAATTGGAAATAAAGCGGTCGGCAGATGTTTTGGGGGCGATCTTCGTACGTTTTGTGAGTGCCTTAAGTTCCTCTGTGTCGTGACTGATATAGGCCATGAACCGCTTTTTCGTCTGTGGTCTCAATTTCAGATGCGGGAAGCGGCTTTGAAGTTCTTTACAGAAAGCGATCATAGATGCCCGACAACGGCCGGAAATGCTCGACTGGGCTGTCACCATAGCATCCTCCCCTTTAAACACTTCCGGATAATTCTCCGCCATACGCCGGGCTATCTGACGGTGCTGTTCCTTGCCCAGCGGCGTGAGGTCGCCCGCATGCCGTTTTCCGTTCTTGCAGATGGCTTTCACTTTCTTCTTCGTTTCCCGGCCAGCCTCCGTCAGATTGTCATCATCGGCGAACTGTTTTTTTGTCCAACTATAACGCTCTTTGCGGTCAATCCAGCGGGAGCCGTGACGACCGTAATGAGAGATATAAAACAGTTGGAAACCGTCGGGAATAGCGATGCGTGTGGCCTCTTTCACCGGATAAGCATAATAAACACCTCCCGTCTGCTCGGGAGTAAGCCGCTGTGCTAATACCATTAGAGGCAGCAGCATCAATATCATCGGTAAAATGAAGCGATATCTCATAGGCAGGCTTTCAGAATAAAGATGCTTTCCGGCCCCATGTTGAACAGAAGATCCACTATACTGAGGTTCGGCTTGAATCCCGTTTTCTGGGCGAACACCTGATAGTAGGGCACAGGCTTGAAGGCGGCATCCTCTGTGTAATCCACTTTCGGAGAGATGAGGAAACGCAGGTCGTCCGTCTGCCCGGGGTCTATGTCATCCGGATCGGCAAATGCGTCAGTATGGCGAATCTCACACTGTATGCCTATGAGTTCCACGCACTTGCGGATGAGCGCCTCATTGAACTCCATCAGGCTGCGGAAAGGTTGCCGGTAAAGCGGCTCAAGGTCATCCTCATAGAACTCGAAAAAAGGAGTGTTGTCGTAAGAAGAGCGGAGCGCATGCCAGTGTTTGTTGCGCCAGTCGTCGTGGTCGCTGATGAGCATATCCTTCATCAGACGTGAACCGTTTTCGGGCTTTTCTACAGGAACAGTCAGCACAACCGGTCCGTTGGGGGAGTCTATCACACAGCGGTTACGGTACGTCTGCTTATGATAACTTTCCCACGGGTCGATATAAACCTCAGAGCGGTTTGCCAATCGGGCAAACCACTGTATTGGAGGCAAATATGCCGTACTTAAAAGGACTTGCATAAAAACTCAAAAATAAAAAAACATCCGCATGGTTACCCCGAAGGGACTCCCTCTCTATGGGAGAGGGCGGGGGGAGAGGCTTTTTTCATTTAATATTCCCCACCCACTTGAAGAGGCGGTTCCAACGGTAGTGTGAGGCTTCAGGATTAGAGTCAGGAGAGACAGACAGCCACACGAAGAGCGGCTTGCCCACCACATGATCTTCAGGCACGAATCCCCAGTAGCGGGAATCGGCTGAGTTGTGGCGATTATCACCCATCATCCAGTAATAGTCCATCTTGAAAGTGTAGGACGTGGCTTTCTGTCCGTTGATAAAGATTCCATCGCGGCGGATATCAAGCTCATTGCCCTCATAGGTGCGGATCGGACGCTCATAAATGGCGATGTTCTGCATATTGAGGTCGATGGTCATGCCTTTCTTCGGGATGAGCACCGGTCCGTAGTTGTCGCGGGTCCATCCGTAGTCATGGTCGAGTGGATAGAGGCGGCCGAAATAGCCGTCCTTCACCTCCACGATGCTATCGACAATGTCCGTCATCTTCTCCAGCTGGGCCTTCGCCTGATAGGTGAGCGGCATACCCTGGTTGCGATCGAGAATCTTGGAACGGTCCTCATCGGAAATGCCGAGTTCCGCGCACACCTTGTCGTCGAGCACCTGGCCGTTCTTGGTATAGACCTTATAGTTGAACTGCACCAGCTCTGGCTGCGGTTTCTTCTCACCATTGATATACACCACCTTGTCGCGCAGCTCAAAGGTCTGTCCAGGAAGTCCCACACAGCGTTTCACATAGTTCTCGCGACGGTCGGCCGGACGGGTGGTGATTTTACCGTATTGGTTCTGGTTGGCCTTAATTACCTGCTTGCCCAAATCATAGAGCTTGTTAAACTGCTCCATCTGCCCCACTGTGGTAGAGTCATGAGTAATAAGCAGGTTCTGGTCGTTCTCGTATGCCACCTGGCAGCCAATCTCGAAACAAAGACCATAAAAGTCATTGTTATAGTTCACTGCCACCGTGTCGCCGGCAGGATAGTTGAACACCACGATATCGCCCCATTTCACATCACCGAATCCCTTGGCCCGACGGTATTCCCACTGCGGCCACTCAATATACGACTTGCAATTGAGCACCGGGATGGTGTGCTGCGTGAGCGGAAGTGTGAGCGGTGTCTGCGGGATACGAGGACCGTAGGACAATTTTGACACAAGCAAATAGTCGCCAGTGAGGAGCGACTTCTCCAATGAAGAGGAAGGTATCTTATAATTCTGGAAGAAGAAGTTGTTGACGAAATAGACAGCCACGAGCGCAAACACGATGGCATCCACCCAGCTCATTATCATGTTCGACACCGGCTGATCTTCTTTCTTCCACCACTGCCAGTTGATTTTCTTGGTGATGTAGAGGTCGAAAATGAACGGGAGAACAATCAGTCCGAGCCAACTCCTCAGCCAATAGCAGAAGAGCAGCCACAAAGCAGCAGCAATGACGAATTTTACCCATTTGAGCCATACTGGCTGTACTTTTTGTTCCTTTGCCTCCTTCTCTTTGACTTTCTTAGTCTTGATTTTTGAATAATCTGGTTTACTTGAGAAAACACCCATGATGAAATATACGAATTTACAATATACTAATTTGTTTTAAAGCTCAAAGTTAAACAGGTTGTCAGTTGTGAGCAGCCCCGAGTGGTTTTTGGTATATTCGGCAGCAAGAACGGCACCCAGTGCGAATCCTTTTCTGGAGTGTGCATCGTGCGTAATGGTGATGCCATCGGCTTCCGAATCATATTTGATGGAATGGATGCCGGGCACTTCACCCCGACGGACGCTGTCGATACGCAGGAGGTTGGCAGGCTGGTCGGCTGAGCCTTCCACTGTGCCGTCAGGATTATGCACCTCGCCCACAGTCCAGTTGTCCTTGCGGTCGAGCTGACCGATAACTCCCTCGGCAAGGGTAATGGCTGTGCCCGACGGATGGTCAAGCTTGTGGATATGATGCACTTCTTTCATACTCACCTCATACTGAGGGAAACCATTCATAATCTTTGCCAGATACTTGTTCACAGCGGAGAAGATGGCCACACCCACACTGAAGTTAGATGCCCAGAAGAGGGTCTTACCCTCCTGCTCACATGCTTTACGCACATCATCGCCATGCTCTTTCAGCCAGCCTGTAGATCCCGAAACCACTTTCACCCCGGCTTTCCAGGCCTTCAGATAGTTAGCGTATGCCACATGAGGCGCCGTGAACTCAATGGCCACATCTGCACTCTTGAAGGCATCGGATTCAAAGTCTTCCTGGTTGTCGATATCTATTACAGACACAATCTCGTGTCCTCTGCTGATGGCAATCTGCTCAATCATTTTGCCCATTTTGCCATAGCCTATCAATGCAATTTTCATCTTTTTCCGTATTTTTCTTTTGCAAAGTTAAGCATTTAAATATAAAAAACTTATCTTTGAAAGATTTTTTAACGTGAAAAGTGGAAAGTGAGCTGTGAAAAGTGAATAGTAAATAATATTATTACTTACTATAAAGTTCAATGTTCAAAGTTCAAATCTCAAAGTTCAAAGTAACAGATGGAAGAACTGATATATTACGTTTGGCGGCATAAGATTTTTCCGTTGACAGGACTAAAGACTACCGACGGAAAGGATGTGGAAGTGATAGACCCGGGATTGCAGAACCTGGGATCGGGGCCTGATTTCTTCAACGCGAAAGTGAAAATCGACGGTCAGTTATGGGTAGGCAACGTGGAGATGCACGTACGTGCATCCGACTGGTTCCGCCATCATCATGACACCGACCAGGCATATAACAACGTGGTGCTTCACGTGGTGGGCGAGAGCGACATGCCGGTGCCCTACCCCGACGGTTCTGGACGTATCATTCCTCAAATGGTGCTGGAAATACCCGAAAGCGTGAGTCAGAACTACGACCAGCTTGTCCGTTCTGACGCCTTTCCACGCTGCTACAAAGAGGTGCCGTCGTTCCCGCAGCTGACAGTTCACTCGTGGCTCTCCGCCCTACAGGTGGAACGGCTTGACGAACGCAGCGAAGCCGTTAAAGACCGTTGGGAACTGCTCGGCCGCAACTGGGAAGAGACCTTCTTCGTGACCATCGCCCGTAACTTCGGTTTCGGCAAGAACGGTGACGCGTTTGAGGCATGGGCCAAATCGTTCCCGCTCATATCGCTTGGCAAACATCGCGACTCGCTTTTCCAGATTGAGACGGTCTTTTTCGGTCAGGCCGGACTATTGTCTGAACCACATGATGAATATGGCGAATATTATTCGAAACTACGAAGCGAATACCAATACCTGAGCCATAAGTTTGGCCTGAAACCCGTCAACGCATCGTTGTGGATCCATAAAGTCCGCCCGGAGAACTTCCCCGAGATTCGCCTTGCCCAACTGGCAATGCTCTATTTCAAAGGAAGCCTAAACATGTCCGCATTACTGAATGCCAAAGACATCAAATCCATCCGCGCTCTCTTCCAGGCTGGTGTGAGCAACTATTGGCAGAATCATTTCCTTTTCAAAGGGGAAGAGTCACCCAAAAGCGAGAAGCAACTGTCGGAGGCATCGGCCGACTTGATTATCATGAACTCCGTAGTGCCTTTCCTTTTTGCTTACGGACGCTACAAAGGAGACGACGAGCTGTGCGACCGCTCTTTCGACCTGATGGAGCAACTGAAACCCGAACAAAACCGGTATATACGGCTTTGGCAGGAAGCAGGTATCAGCTGCGAGTCGGCTGCCGACTCACAGGCCCTGATGCAACTGTCGAAAAATTATTGTGAGAAACGGAATTGTCTGCGTTGCCGCTTCGGCTATGAATACATCAAAAGGAACCCGGATTTTCTGAAGGAGGAAGTTACTACCGCTCGACAAATCCCCGTTTAAGTCAAATGTGAAATACAAAGCTCACTTTAGGATTTCCATGACGAAGAGGATTCACCGAAGGT
>FLNY01002475.1_pt1 | contig 17257 bp, 11 predicted proteins | sample 1140381 | NCBI WGS metagenome assembly FLNY01 (sample SAMEA3878172, study PRJEB12797) | bioreactor metagenome | biome: Moose rumen | place: Sweden | collected 2011-10
TTTTTTGGATGGCATCCATGCAGCCGCGGCGGCGGGCATAGCGGAGCATGGCGGAGCGGGACAGCGCGTAGCTGCGGAAGGCCCGCTCGCAGATGGTGAACACTTCCGAACCCTGAAGGTAGTCGAATTCCGGATTGACGGCGATGTCCACCAGGACCTTTTCGGCCATCGGGACACGCAGACCGCCGAGAGGCTCCAGCGGGGATTCGGAGTAAAGGGGATGGATGACGATGCTGTCGCGGCCGTCACCGTAGGTGTAGAATTCCTCCTTGGTGGGATGCGGCAGGACGCTGTGCCGAGGGTACATTTCCTTGAGGGCGTCGAAGAACGTGGACTCCAGGTCCCGCTCCACGTCCACGACGGTGATGTTCACGTTGGGCACGTGCAGCATCAGCGGCACCACGCAGAAAGAGTCCCAGATGCAGAAATCCGCCAGCGGATAGCGCTCCCCCAGCGCCCCTCCGACGCCGATCGCCTCCCCGCGCGGACGCACCGGGAAACGCGGCCTCACGCCTTCCGGGAGGCGGTATTCCCCCCATCCGCTCTTGACCAGCCGTCCGGTGGAAACCAGCCGCCCCAGGATGGCAGAAAGGCTGGCCTCGTTGAGCGAAGCATCGGAGCGCAGCGCCTCCAGCAGCTCCTTCCTGCTGAAAGAACCGCCCTGCTGCGCTGCAAAAGATATGATACTGTCCGTAATGGGCATCGCTCATCATTTAGCACTGCAAAACTATAACAAAAATGGCACAAAACAAAGAATCTGTGCCAAAATTGTTAAGATTTTATGAACGTCCGGCAATCTGAGTTGTCCACGTCCACAGGGCGTGGACAATTTGTCCACGGAAACCGGCATTTTCCATGGACCAACTTATTTGCCGGAACGGTTCGTCCACGGAAATCGGCATTTTCCATGGACCAACGTACCAGCCGGCCCCGGTACGTCCACGGAAACCGGCCGAAGAGCAACAACCCCCCTTTGAACTGCCAATAAGAATCTTTATCTTTGCGCGTGTAAACAAGCATCCGTCTCCTATGAAAAAGAAGTTCATCCCGCTGCTCAGTGCCGGCCTTTCCTGCTGTATCCTGGCCTGCTCGCCGGGGCGGCCCCCGCAGCTGCCCCCGATGCCGGAAGTTCCGCAGCCGCTACAAATAGGCAGCGTCCCCCTGGGCGATGCCGCCGCCTTTCCCGAGGTGCAGCTGGACATCCCCATCGCCCCCGGCCCCTTCCAGCCCAGCTGGGAGTCCATCGAGGCCAATTATCCCGGTACGCCGGACTGGCTCCGGGAGGCCAAGGTGGGCTTCTGGGTGCACTTCGGCCCGCAGGCGGCCGGAGAGAGCGGGGACTGGTATGCCCGGCGGCTCTACCAGCAGGGCAACAAGGCCTACAAGAAGCACCTGGAGCGCTTCGGCCACCCCTCGGAGGTGGGCTATAAGGAGGTGCTGCGGGACTGGAATCCGGACCAGCTGGACCCGGAGGCGCTGACAGCCCTTTACAAGAAGGCCGGCGCACGCTTTCTGATGATCCAGGGCGTGCACCACGACAATTACGACCTCTGGAATTCGCAGTATCAGCCGTGGAACTCGGTGAACGTCGGCCCCCACCGGGACCTCCTGAGGGAATGGGCCGATGCCTGCCATCGGCAAGGGATGCGCTACGGCGTCACCTTCCACCACGAATACAGCTGGTGGTGGTGGCAGACGGCCTTCGGCGCCGATACCTCGGGAGAGAGGGCGGGCGTCCCCTACGACGGCCACCTTACCCTGGAAGACGGCAAGGGCCAGTGGTGGGAAGGCCTGGACCCCCGCCGCCTCTACGGCATCGACCTCCGGGAATACGAGACCGTGGACGAAAAAGCCCACACGGACTGGAATGCGCCCGCCCCGGGCATCTTCACCCGCCACCTGGACTATGCGCGCTGGTACGCCACCCAGTGGGCCCTCCGGATGATGGACGTGGTGGCCCATTACGACCCGGACTTCATCTACACGGACGGCACCACGCAGGGCCCGTTCGTGGGGGACGGCACCGCCACCGGCTACAAATGCAACGCCATGCAGACGGTGCTGGCCGATTTCTACAACCGTGCCCTGCAGCGCCGCGGCGAGGTGAATACCTTCAGCATCATCAAGTTCCGCCGGCCCACCAACGGGGCCGTGAATACGGCCGAATTCGGTTTCCCGGACGGCATTGTGACCGCCCAGCCCTGGATCCGTGAAGCCCCGGTGGGCGACTGGTTCTACGCCCCCGGCTTCGTCTATGACCCGGGGACGGTGGTCAGGTTCATCATAGAGGCGGTGTGCCGGGACGGGAACGTGGCCTTGAACATTCCCCTGCGGCCCGACGGCAGCATCGAGGAGGACTGCGTGCGCATGCTGGAGGCCGTGGGCAGCTGGCTGGAGATGAACGGCGCGGCGGTTTACGGCAGCCGGGCCTGGACCGTTCCCGGCGAACCCGCCGGAGCGGACGGCAAGCTTAAGACCATGCCCGGCGGCAACCTGGGGCAGCAGCATGCCGATTTCCCCTACACTTCGCAGGACATCCGCTTCACCCTGGGCAAGGACGGCGCCCTGTATGCCTTCTGCCTGGCCCCGCCGCAGCCGGGATCGGACGTTACCGTCCATACCCTAACCCCGGAGGTCCTGAACGTACGCGAGGTCACCCTCCTGGGCCACGGCGAACCGCTCCGGTGGCAGCAAAGCCAGGACGGGCTGCGCATGGCCTGTCCAGAGCAGCTCCCCTGCCCCTATGCCCTGGTTTTCCGCATTCGGGCTTTCTAGTTGTAGGCATGCATGCCGCCCAGCAGCAGGTTCACGCCAAAATAGGTAACGAGCACGCTCAGGAAGGCCAGGATGGTGTAAAGGTGGAAAAAGTTGGGGTTGCGGAACGGCTTCAGGGAAGTTCCGTGCAGGGCGAAGGCATAGACCAGAAGGGTTATGAGCGCCCAGGTTTCCTTGGGGTCCCAACCCCAGTAGCTGCCCCAGGAAATGTTGGCCCAGACCGCGCCCAGGAAGGTCCCGAAAGTAATGAGGAACACCGCCGGGTACAGCACCACCAGGGAGACGTCCCGGAGCATTTCCTTGGCCGCTTTCCCGGGGACGGCCAGTCCCATGACCCCGTTCAGCGCTACCAGGCCGAAGAGCGTATAGGAAATCATCATGGACAGCACATGCAGGGACAGCAGGGGGCTCTGCAGCACCGGCATCAGGTGCGTAATCTGCGGGTTGGCGCCGGCCATGGAGGCCTGCAGCATGGTAAAACCGGCCAGGATGAACCCCAGGGGCTGGATGAGTGGGAATTTCCGGTATAGCAGCAGCAGGGCCGTCGTAGAGAGCCAGGCCATGAGCATCATCACATTGTAGGTCCCCGCAAAAGGCCCGTGTCCGGAAACATACCAGCGCAGGCCGATGGTGAGCGTAAGGTAGATCCAAAGCAGCAGAGCCACCGCCGCCAGGATGTTCTGCAGCCACCGGGGTATCTTCTTCCCCCGGGAGAGCAGCATGCCGGAGAGGATGAACACCAGGATACCCAGCGTAAGGGAAGCCATGAAGGGCACCATGGGCCGGGCCAGACGGCCCCACAGGCGTTCCGCCTTCACTTTCCGGGCCGATGGCAGCAGCTCGCCGGCGGTCTTTTCCTGATAGGCCTTGATCTTGCCCACCAGGGCGATGACCTCACGCCAGTCCTGGGCCCGGACGGGCTCCTGCACATAGTCCAGCATCTTGCGGATGAAAGTCCAATGCTCCACGTCGTCCATCACTTCGGGCGGCAGGGCATCATTGGAAGCATACCATTTCAGGGTACCGGTGCTGTCGGCCACCGGAAACAGCTTCCAGGCGTCGCCAGAGGCCGTAGAGCGTAGCAGGAAGCCTTTTTCGCTTTCCCGCACCGTACCCTTGTCCTTGGCCTTCACCTTGAAGGGGACGTCCTTCCACCCGTCGTAGTAGAACAGCCAGCCGGTGACCACCTGGTTGGCGCTGAACCCGTTCCAGGAGGCTTTCCCGTAGGCTTTCAGGCAGTAGTCGCGGCTAAGGGTGGAGAAGGGGCAGATGCGGTCCCCGTAATAGACATAGAGGTCGCCGAAGGCATCGGCCACCTCTTCCGGAAGGACTTTGGGGACAGATCCTTCGCTTGCAGATCCTTCGCTTGCAGATCCTTCGCTACGCTCAGGATGACAGGAGGGGAACAGGAAAAGGCCGACGGCTAGCACCGACGCCTGCATCACCCGGCTGAGCACCGTGCGGAAATGGGAGTCTTTCTGGAAGAAAAAGCCGATCATGGACACCAGCAGGAGCAGGTAGCCGGCGTAGGTGACGCCCACGCCCCAGGGGTCGTGGCTCACAGCGAGGATGCTGCCCCGCATGTCGGGGTCGAAGTCGGCCTGGTAGAAGCGGTATCCCTTGTATTTGAGGATGTGGTTCATGGAAATGACGCGTGTTTCCCCTTCCGGGAGCAGGGTTACCGTGGAGCTGAAGTCGGCCGGCGCCATGGAACCCGGATAGCGCGTCACGGTGAACTTTTCCAGCCGAAGGGAGAAAGGGAGCTCCTGCACCGTCCCGTCTTCCTCGGTGAAGGCCGACGATTCCCGGTCCAGGAGCAGGTGGATTTCACCGCTCTTTCCTCCGATGTGGGTGATCAGCGCCCCCGCGAGGATGAGCACGAAGGCGCAGTGAAGGCCCATGGTGAAAAGCTTCCGGGGCACCCCCCGCTTGCATAGCCAAACGATTCCGCTGATGGCCGTCACGGCCCACAGGACCATGAAAACGGGGTTATGGTACACCACGCGGAACGCTTCTGGCGTCCCCTTCAGTTTTTCAAGAATGGTGGCAGCCACCATCGCGAGGATGAGGGCTGCCAGCGTTCCGAAGCTCAGGTATTTCCAAATACTGTTGTTTTTCTGCATCAAATGGATTCGATGAATTTTACGACGGCGTCACGGTCCTCCTTGGAGAGATGGTAAAACTTCTCGGCCGAGGAGTAGGCGTCGCTTTCGCTGCTATAACCGTGCCACATGATGGCTTCCACCACATTGCGGGCGCGGCAGTCGTGCAGGCGGTCGCTCCGGCCGGTGTTCTGGGCGCTGAGGCCGCGGCCCCACAGCGGGGTGGTGCGGCACCAGGTGCCGTGGATGTCGTTCTTCATCCAAAGGCGGTGCTGGATAAAGTCGGAGTACGGATAGATGGTCTGGTGGGCATAGCGCGGCAGCGGTTTGCCTTCGTTCAGGGCCGGCGACCAGTAGTTGTCGTCCCCGGTGGTCCACTTGGCCCGGTGGCAGGAGGCGCAGCCCATCTCGTTAAAGAGCTTCTTGCCCTGCTGGACGGTCTCGCTGTTCAGGTCACGGGCGCGCGGAATGGCCAGGCCGCGGTGCCACACCATGAAGTTGTAGAACTCGTCGGCGGTCATTTCCGGCTGGAAGTTGTGGTAGGGGTTGTCGAACTGGTTGGTGCCGGGACGGAGGAGCTCATACACGGCCTCGGCAATCTCGGCGTCCGTCACGGTGCCGTCCTGGTCCACATCCACGTAATAGGGAGAGGCGTCCCCATCGGCCTTGATGGCGGCAATGACGGAGGCGTTCTCCGACATGGCCTTGGCCCAGGCGTTGGTGGTGTACAGGTACGGGCGGTCCGGGCGCGACACGTTGGTGATGTTCCAGATGGCGTTGGCGCCGGCGCCGTCCTGCAGGGTGCCGCGGGTCATGGCGTAGGTGAACTTCTTCAGCAGCTTGCCGTCCATGTAGGTGTCCCGCTCATAGAAACGGCCGTTGGCGTCGTAGCCGGCGCCGTTGGCCCCGGCCTGCCAGTTGTGGTAGTAGGCCGATGCGGCGAAGTCATTGGCCCCTTTGTCCCAAAAGGCGGGGTTCAGCTCCACGTAAGGGGCTTCGGAGCGGTATTGCTCCCGCACTTCGTCCTGGTCCAGGGCATCCATGACGCCCACGCCGATGACGCCGATGGTGGATTCCAGGCGGTAGCCCACCACCTGGCCGTTGGCCCGGGCCGTCTGGTGGGGCGTGGGGCTAGTGTTGAAGGCATCCTCCGGAATGTTCACGGTGGGATACTGCAGGGAGTAGGACTCGCCGTCGGCGAAGGTCATGGGAAGGCCGCTGGGCATGGAGGACACCGGTGTCCAGGTGATGGAAATCTTGGTCTCGTCTATGGGCGGAAGGAAGGGCGAGGTGGCCATGGTCTGCGGCATGCCCGTCACCTCGGCGGCGTAAGGGCCGTCGTTGGTTTCGGTGTCGGCGGCATAATAGACCACCAGCAGGTAGCCGTTGCCCCAGGCGCCCGAGGTATTGGCCTCATAGGAGGTCTGCCACTGGCCGTGCCCGTAGGCGGGATGGCAGTCCAGGCAGGATTTGCGCACATGCGCCGGGCCCAGGCCGCCGAATTTGCCGCTGCCCTCGTTGAAGGTGCGCTCGAAGAGGTATTCCCCCAGCAGGAAGGCATGGGAGAGTCCCTGGGCCGTCACGGCCGGGGTCTCGTCCTCGTAGCTGTTCTCGGTAATATTGGTGGTGGTACCCAGGAGACCTCCCGGGTACCACTCCGATGCGTCAAAATTCCCTACCGCCTGTCCCACATATTTGGCGTCCGACTCGGCCTTTCCGCCGCCGGTGGGGTCGTCCCCGTTCCTGTTGCAGGACAAGGCGGCCGACAGGGCCAGTGCGCAGGTGAGAAAAGGAAGAACTTTTTTCATGGCAGCTGTTAGAGTTTTGCAACCCACTCGGCGGCCTTGTTCAGCTCATCGTCCAGGTCGTTGATCTTTTCAATAGCTGTTCCGGCGCAGGCGGCGCTGGGGTCGTCTACAAAGGCTGTTCCGCTGTCCAGGCAGGCCTGCAGGGATTTCACGGCGGCATCCAGGGCCGACTTCAGGTCACTCAGGCCGGGGTAGCTGTACTTTTGCATCACGCTGTAGATGCAGGTGGCGGAAGGGCTGCTGGCACCGGCGCTGCCATACAGGCTGTACACGATGCTCTGGATGTTGTTGTAGAAGTCCAGGTAGGATTTCTTGGAGTACGGGGATTCAATGTAGTCGGCATCTTCCTCCGTCTCGTGATAGTAGGCCGATGCAATCTTGGAGTTGGCCACCTCGGCGCAGATTTCCGAGCAGCCGGCCACCAGGATGGAGGACACGGCCCGCTGCCAGGTGGAATAGGTGCTGCCCGCGACACCGGCGCCCAGCAGGTTCTCTCCGAAGGTGAGGTCCGAATCCATGACGGTGTTCAGTTCCAGCTCTTCCTCCACGTATTCCACGCGGTCTGAAGGGCAGTCGGGGTCCCAGGCGGCCTGGAGTTCCCAGCAGTAGTTGCGGAGGTCCTCGGCCACGGCGGTGGCGAAGATGAGCTCGTCCTCACCGCTCACGGACAGGCCTTCGAAAGCCTCGTCGGTTTCCACGCCCTTGAAGGCGGCGGCGGTGCGGGGGTTGCCGTCCCGGAAGAGGATGAATTCAATTCCGTGGAAGCCCAGGTTGGCCACCCCCACTTCGTCCACGGCGCCGGCGCCTTCCTCGGCAAGGTCGGCAATCACCGTGGCGTTGGAGAGTTCCTTGGCCAGCTTGTCTTTATCCAGGGGCCAGGAGTCGATGTGCGGGTCGATGCCGTAGGCCGATGCGGCGCCGAACAGGAAGGCCTCGCTCTTCTCCCACCAGGCACGGGCGTCCAGGAAGGTGTTGCATACCTTCTGGATGTCGGCGTCGGTAAGCTTGCCGGCGTCCAGCGCTTCAATCTGGCTGTATAACAAGGTGGTGGCGTCGGCCAGGTTGCCATAGATGGTATAGATGACCTTGGGGACATATTCCGATACGGCGGCCTTGAGGGCGGTTTCCTCGGCGGTGAGCGCATCGGTGTCCTTGTTGTCCTTGTTGCAGGCGGTGAAAGTGAGTGCCGCACAGGCGGCTACAGTAAGAATGGATACTAACTTTTTCATAATTTCCATAAATAATTATTAAACAGATATTTCAAACTTGAAGGAAGGTCAGTGCCTGAAGAAAGCCATGTAGCAAACGCCCACGCTCACAGAAGGTTCCGGGTTGTAGCCCGCCTTCAGGAAGCGGTGGGAATATTCGGCCTTGACGGCAATTTGCGGCAGGGGCATCCAGTTGATGCCGGCCGCCACGCGGTGCTTGGCCGTGAAAGTGTAGGTCCCCTGTCCACTTTCGGCCATGTAGGGGTTGTAATACTCGTAACGGCCAAACAGATAGAGCTTCTGCTCCGGGTCTTTCGGATGGAACAGGGACAGGATGTCGTAGCCGGCTTCCACGCCTGCGGCGAAGGCGGCGTCGCCCACCGGCGTGTCGCTGTACGGGGAACCGGAAGCGGCGCCCTTGGAGCTCTTGTACTTGCTGATGGCCTTGGCGTCGGACAGGCGGCCGTAGTCGGCGTTGCCCCGCACGATGAGATGGCGCCCCATGTAGCGGAAGTCAAAGGCCCCCACGAAGGTGTCTCCGGTGACACCGTCCATGTAGGAGTTGTTCACCTCCTCGTAGGGGAAGCTGTTGTTGAAGGCCCGGCTGTAATAGCCGCTCAGGCCCATGTCCAGACCCCAGCCGAAGGCCTTGTCCACGCGGGCGGCCACGCCGGGATGGGTGGAAACCTGGAAGGGGAAGGGGGTGTGGGCGCCGTTTTTGATGAAATTGTCCCGCGTGAAGAGCATGGCGTCCAGGCCGGAGACCAGCAGGGCTTCGTAGCGCCAGCTGCCCGCCTGTCCCCAGATGCTCACGCCGGTGTCGTGCCAGGTGGAAGGGAGGATGGTATATTCCCCTTCCGGCCGGTAGACCGTGAAGAAATTCAGGGGTTCGTGCCGGTTGTTCAGGCCGCCCACCGGGACCACCAGATGGCCCATGCGCACGTTCAGCTGGGGGAAGAAGGACTTCTGGATCCAGAACTGTTCCAGCTCCACCTCGCCGCCGCGCTCCACCTCATTTTCCCATTCGCCGGCTTCCTCGTATTCCTTTTCCACCTCGGAACCCGTGCCCAGGTGTTCGAACTCGATTTCCGTCTGCATGGTCCAACCCTTGCCGAAGTCGTATCCCAGATACACGACGGCATGGGGGATGTCAAAACGGCCGTGCTGCTCCCCGACATGCTTGGATGCGGAGGAGTAGCGATAGACATTGTCGCTGTAGAAATTGCGGGAGAGGGCCACTTCACCATAACCGCCGACGGTCAGGTGCTGGGCGGCGGCGGGCAAAACGGCGGCCAGTACAAGGGAGGCCAGAAGCAGGAGTTTTTTCATTGTCGTTAAAAAATCACGGCAAATTTACTCCGGACGGCGGATTTGGCCAATCCCCATTTATGGGGATGGGCGGCCCATTCACTTTTTTTCAAAAAACGGCTTTTTGCCTATTCCGATTCCGGCCAAAAAGTAGTTACTTTGCAAAAGAATGCCGCTTGAACCCTTCATACAGGTAATTGTTCCGCTCCGGCTGGAGTGGGAGCCGTATTACCGGATGGAAGGGGCCTCCGTGGGAGACCGGGTGCGGGTGGTCTTTGGCCGGAAAACGTATATAGGCGTGGTGAGCGCCGTAAATGCAGCGCCCGTCCAGACGGCCTCCGGGCGCATCCTCACGGCTCAGAAGACGGAACTTCCGCCAGTCTCGGCCCAGGAAATAGCCTTCTGGCGGGTCCTCTCCTCCTACTACCTTTGCTCCGTGGGCGAGGTCTACAAAGCTGCCTACCCTTCTTTGAAGACGGAAGAAGATGAAGTAAAAGTACGTTCCCACAAGCGTTTGCAGCAGCGACTTGAAGTTTTGCAGAAGAAACTGGAGAAAGCCCGGAAAGCGGAAACCCGTGCGCGCTACCAGGCCGGGATAGACCGGATTACCGCCATCCTGAAAGGGGAAAACCCGCCGGCGCCGGCCCTTGATCTGGCGCTTTCCCCCTCCCGCGAAGCGGCGGCGGAAGCCCTCCGTTCGGCTTTCCGGGAGGGCAGGACCGCCCTGCTTCAGGCCGCAAGCGGCACCGCCCGGACGGAGATTTACCTCCGCCTGGCCCGTGAAACGCTTTCGGCCGGAAAAAGCGTCCTGTACCTGGTGCCGGAAATTGCCCTGTCCCAGCGGCAGGAAGAGCAGATTACCAAGCTGTTCCCGGGTGTGCTGGTCTATCACAGCGGCCGTTCCGCCGCACAGCGCCGGGAGGTGGCCGACACCCTCCGGGAAGGCGCCCCGGAGCTGGTGCTGGGAACCCGGTCGGCCCTGTTCCTGCCCTTCAGGGAGCTCGGACTCATTATAGTGGACGAGGAACAGGACAGCTCCTACAAGCAGGACTCCCCCGCCCCACGCTACCAGGCCCGGGAGAGCGCCATCCTGCTGGCTTCGGTGCATGGCGCCCAGGTGCTGCTGGGCAGTTCCACGCCTTCTTTGGAATCGCTCTATAATGCCGATACAGGCTTGTTTACACGCGTTTGTCTAAAGGAATCCTCCAGCTCGTCTCCCCTTCCGGAAACCCTGCTCATCAATACGGCTGCAGAGGCCCGCAAGAAAGGTATGGTGGGCAGCTTCTCCCTCAAGCTGCTGGAGCAGATGCACGCCCGCCTGGACGCCGGGGAGAAGGTGCTCCTGGTCTGCCGCTCCAAGCAGGCCATGCCTGCATGTTCGGCCGAGGTGGAAGCCCTTTTCGGCGCCGCTGCCAAGGGGCTTGTCCTGGCCACTCCCGCCAGCGCCAAGGAATTGCCGGCGGAAAGCTTCGGCCTTGCGGCCGTCCTGCAGGCCGACACCCTGCTGGCCCGGGAAGATTTCCGCTGCGACGAGCGCGCCCACCAGGTGCTGGGCCTGCTGGGCGGCAAGTGCCGGCCCGGGGGGCTTCTGGCCATCCAGACCAGGGAAGACGCCCATCCGGTCTTCGGCCCCTATTCGGAAGAACGGACGCGACAGCTGCTGGAGGAAAGGCGCCGCTTCGGCTATCCGCCCTATACCCGCCTCATCCATGTCATCCTGCGGGACCAGAACGGGAAACGCCTCGCATACATGGCCTCGGAACTGGCCGGCGCCTTGCGGGCGGTGCTGCCGGAACGGCTGCTTGTGGGGCCCTACGAGCCTGCCCAGCAGCCCGACGTCCGGCAACTCCGCCTCACCCTCCCCCGGGACCGGCAGCTCCGGCAGCGGAAACAGGCACTCCTGCTGGCGGTACAAAGCTTCGAGAAAGAGCGGAAGTACCTGGGACACATTGTATTGGATGTGGATCCGCTGTGATTCGTGGAACTTTGTGGAACATTTTTGCGGAAATCCCGTTTTTTATTCCTACTTTTGTAAGATAAAAGTACTTTTATGGGCAAAATCATCGCTATCGCAAACCAGAAAGGCGGCGTGGGCAAAACCACCACGGCCATCAACCTGGCGGCCTCGCTGGCGGTCCTGGAAAAGAACGTCCTTATCATAGACGCAGATCCCCAGGCCAACACCACCTCCGGCCTCAATTTCGACCCGGAAAACGGGGAGAAACGCACCCTGTACGAGATTCTCATCGGCACCATCCAGGCCTCGGACGCCCTCATCCAGACGGAGCTGCCCAAGCTGCACCTGATTCCCTCCCACATCAACCTGGTGGGGGCCGAAATCGAGATGCTGGACGCTCCGGAGAGGGAAAGCGCGCTCAAGAACGCCCTCCTGCCCATCCGGGACCGCTACGACTACATCATCATAGACTGCTCCCCTTCCCTGGGCCTCATCACGGTGAACTGCCTCACGGCGGCCGACTCGGTGATGATCCCCGTCCAGCCGGAATTCTTCGCCCTGGAAGGCCTGGCCAAGCTCATCCAGACCATCCGCCTGGTGCAGGGGGGCATCAACCCGGACCTCACCATCGAAGGGTTCGTGGTAACCATGTTCGACGGCCGCACCAAAGTGCACAGCCAGGTGGTGATGCAGCTGCGGGAACACTTCAAGGACATGGTTTTCAACACCATCATCCAGCGCAGCATCCGCCTGAGCGAAGCCCCCTCGTACGGGAAGCCCATCATCCTCTACGACGTCATGAACAACGGGACGTCCAACTACATGAACCTGGCCAAGGAGGTCCTTGACAAGAACGAACACCCCAACAACAATGGCTAAGACACAGTATGGCCTGGGCAAAGGGCTGGGAGCCCTCCTGGGCGGAGAAGACCTGTCGCAACTGCGCAAGCCCGTCGGCTACATCAACAAAGAGGTGGTTCCCAAGGTGGGAACGCCGCAGAATACCTCCGACGTACTGCGCATCCCCGTAGACATGATCGAGCCCAATCCCTACCAGCCCCGCATGAACTTCGACAACGAGTCCCTGCAGGAGCTGGCCGAATCCATCCGCACCTTCGGGCTTATCCAGCCCATCACCGTGCGGCGGAAGGGAGACGGGAAGTACCAGATTATCAGTGGAGAACGCCGCTACCGGGCCTCCATCCTGGCCGGCATGGACATGATTCCCGCCTACATCCGGGACGCCTCCGAGCAGGGCATGCTGGAGATGGCCATCGTAGAGAACATCCAGCGGGAGAACCTGGATCCCATCGAGGTGGCCATGAGCTACCAGCGCCTCATGGAGGAATGCCGGCTCACCCAGGAGCAGATGGCCGACCGGGTGGGCAAGAAGCGCGCGTCGGTGGCCAACCAGCTGCGCCTCCTCAAGCTGCCCGCCAAGGTGCAGCACGACCTGAAAGTGGGCCTGGTGAGCGTGGGCCACGCCAAGGTGCTGCTGGGCGTGGAAGACCCCGCCACCCAGGAAATGCTGTGCGACATGATTGTCCGCGGCGGCCTCTCCGTGCGCCAGCTGGAAGAGAAGGTGAAAAACCTGGACAAGAAGCCCAAAGACCGCCTCGCCGACGGGCAGGAGGAGGAGCTTCCGGACCTGTATTACCGGCTCCTGGAGCACGTGGGGCGCTACTTCGGGGACAACATCTCCCTCAAGCGTTCGGCCGGCGGGAAGGGCACCCTCACCATCAAGTTCAACTCCGACGACCAGGTGCAGGACTACTTGAATGCCCTTGGAGACAGATGAATTTCCGTCCCTTCATAGCAGCCGTGGCTGCCGCCCTCCTGGCGGCCTTGCCGCTTCGGGCCCAGTACCGTGACGACCAGTTCAAGCGGGACGCCTTCTCGCAGAACTACGCCGACACCCTGACGGCCGATTCCGACAGCTCCAAGCTGTTCAGCTTCAAGGAATACTTCGGTGGCCTCTCGCACCGCCGCAAGGCCTCCGTCCAGAACCTGACCATCGGCTCCAGCGTGCTGGTGGGCGGTTACCAGATTTACAACCGGCAGTACTGGAAGCTGCCCGTCATCTATGGCGGCCTGGGGGCCGGCATCGGGCTGGGCATCCACTTCAACAACCAGTTCCAGCAGACCGGGGAAGACCGGTACCGCACGCTGAGCACCCTGGCCTATACCGGCGCCGCGCTCTCCTGGTGGGGTTCCCTCCTGGACGGGGTGGTCTCTTACAAGGACGACACGCGCCATCCCAGCCCCGCCAAGGCCACGGTCTATTCCCTGCTGCTGCCGGGCCTGGGGCAAATTTACAACGGAGAGGCCTGGAAGGTGCCGCTTTACTGGGGCCTCATTGCCGGCGGCGCCTACTACTGGGCCGACAACAACCGGCAGTACCAGCGCTGGAAGTGGACGCACAACATGGCCACCACCACGGAAGAAGGCGTGGAGCGGCCGCCCCAGACCGGCGAGGCGGCCAAACATTACCGCGACATCTACCGCCGCTACCGGGACTATTCCGTCCTGGCCACCGCCCTGTTCTACCTGATCCAGGTCCTGGATGCCAACGTGTTCGCCTACATGACCGACTTCGAAGTGTCCGACAGCCTCACCCTGCACATGGAGCCCTCCGTGCAGCCTGTCCAGTATGCCTCGGCCCCGGCCATGGGCATGACCATCGGCTTTAATTTCTAGCGCAGAAAGCATGGAAAGACTACTTTTGACCGCCCTCCTCCCCTTCCTGTCGGCCCTCCTGCTGGCGGCCTCGCCCGACGGACGGAAAACCCGCCGCCAGCTGGAGACGGAAAACCAGCAGATGCAGCAGCGGATCCTGGAGCTGGAAGCCCAGGTGGACGCCTTCCGGCAGGAAGCCCTGGAACGGGAAGAAATCACGGACCTGCTCTCCGGGGAAAATGAGAACAAATCCTCCTTCGGCATGGAAGAATACGACGCGGCCGACGCCTCCACGGACAGTCTCCTGGGCAGCTGGTACATGCACCGGCAGAAGACGGCCTCGCGCGAGGAGACCTACGACATGGATTCGGTGGTCTTCACCACGGACCTGCCGGATTCGGTGCTCATGGGCCGCCTGGAACGGATGAACGCCTTCATCAGTCTCCCCTACAACGAGCGCGTGAAGAACTACATGGTGCTCTATTCGGAGAAAATGCCCCGTAAAATGGCCGAGATGATGGGGCTGGCCTCCTACTACTTCCCCATCTTCGAGGAAACCTTCCGCAAGTACGACCTGCCGCTGGAACTCAAGTACATGGCCATCATAGAAAGCGCCCTGAACCCCCGCGCCGAGTCCTCGGCCGGCGCCCGGGGCACCTGGCAGTTCATGTACCGCACCGCCATCAACTACGGCCTTCGGATAGATTCCTACATAGACGAGCGCATGGACCCCTTCCTGTCGGCCGATGCCGCCGCCCACTACCTGCAGGACGCCTACCGCATCTTCGGGGACTGGTCGCTGGCCATCTCTTCCTATAACTGCGGCTCCGGCAACGTGAACAAAGCCATCAAGCGCGCCGGCGGGAAACGGGATTTCTGGTCCATCTACGACTACCTGCCCCGGGAAACCCGCGGTTACGTGCCGGCCATGGTGGGCGCCATGTACGCCTTCACCTACGCCAAGGAATACGGCCTGCAGCCGGATCCGGTGGCCATTCCCATCTATGTAGACACCTTCCACGTGCACCGGAACCTGCATTTCCGCCAGATCAGCGAAGTGCTGGGCATTCCCCTGGACGACGTGCGGGACCTGAACCCGCAGTACCACAAGGACATCGTGCCCGGCGCGTCTGAGGATGCGGTGCTGCGCCTCCCCTTCGACTACACCGCCGCCTTCCTGGACAGGCAGGACTCCATCGCCCGTTACAAGGCCGACGTCCTGTTCTCCCAGAAGGTGGATGACGGGCGTTCCCAGACCGGGTCCGGGAGCAGCGCCCGCCGCCCCGCCGCCTCGTCCGGCAGCGGCTCCTGGGTGTACTATACGGTGAAATCCGGCGACAACCTGGGCAAGATTGCCCGCAAGTATCACACTACCGTCAAACAGCTCAAGACCTGGAACAACATGAAAAGCGATTTCCTCTCCGTGGGGAAACGCCTGAAGGTAGGAAAGAAGTAGTTCAGCGCTCCAGCTGCAGCTGCACCCGGAGCGCCGGCGAGGGCGGGTTTCCGCTGCGGAAGACACAGGCCCCCCGCAAGTACAGTTTCAGGGTGGTCCGCTGCGGAAAACGGTGCTTCCAGCTGCCTGTGAGCGCGACGGACGCCCCCGTCCCGTTGTAGGCCGGAACGGAAAATGTGCCGGGCGCATCCCGTTCGTAGCAGTAAATGCGTGCGTCCCAGTGCGCGATGGAAAATCCCGTAAAGCGCAGATACCCTGCCAGAGACCCTCCCTTGTACCCCCCTTCCAAATAGGACAGAAAGCCCGGATGGCCGCAGTAAACGTACTCTCCCCGGGCGGCAGCCTGCCAGGGGCCCGTTCCGAAGCGGGCGTCCAGCCGCCAGTCAGAGCGCGCGGCCTCCCAGGATCGGAAACGTTCCGTAAAGCGGAAGGCCCAGCCCCAGCGGGGCCCCGCCTGCCAGTTCAGATTCAACCAGGCGCGAAGCTGCCAGCGGTCCCGCTCCCCCGTCTCCGGCTTGGGCAGAAAGGCCGCATCGGCCGTTAAGGAAGCGGTGAAAACCTGCACGCTGCTCCCAAATCCCGTTTTTCCCGCCAGCTGTACCCGGCGGTCCGAGCCGAAGGAAGTCCCCTCCGCCAGGGCATATTCCCCGTACTTCTTCCCCGTGAAGCGGCTGGGCAGCGCCCGGGCCTGCAAGGCCAGCCGGAAGCGCCCCTCCAGCGGAAAGGACAGTGCGGCTTTCCCGCCCGGGGCCCCGTTTTTCCAGGCCATCTCCCCGGCCAGGTCGGTCCCTTTCCAATTGCTGCGGCCGTCCAGGGAGAACGTAGGGCTCCCTTGCTCCCACAGGGCCGTGAAACCGCCCTGGAAGCTGCGGGAAAGCCCTTCGGCATGCAGCCCCAGCGTCCCCCGCGCATCGGCGAACAGGGCGCCCTGGAAGGCCCCGCGTCCGTATTCCCAGGCGGCGCCCCGGTGCACTCCCTCCGAAGAGAAGGACCAACACGGCCGAAGCCCTGTGGCGCGGCGGATGAAGGCTGCGGGTGTGGACAGGCTTTCCATGGCAAAGCCGCTCCAGTGGGCCGCCCCCTGGCCGAAGCGAGCGTTGTAGTCTCCCAGCAGCAGGCGGTGGCGGCCCAGCTGCACATCGGCATGGAAGGTTCCGTCGCCGGAGCGCCAGGCGGCGCCGGCTTGATACCTGTCACCCACGGACTTGTACTTGGCGCCCCAGTTTTTTTCCGTCACCCGCACCAGTAGCTGCCGCCTTTGGCGGGACAGGGTATCCACGGCCCCGGGAAGGCCCTCCGAGTCCAGGGACAGGAAGGGCTTCAGGGCAGAGACCGCCTCTGGTCCGAAGCCGTCCACCAGCGCGAGTTCCTCCCAGGAGAGGATGTCCCCGCAGCGGCGGCGGTAGTCCTCCAGCGAGGCCAGCTGGTAGCCGGAAAGCAGCTCCCGGGCCCGCCGGGAAGGCCTGTTCACCCGCACGGGATGACCGCGCAGGGCTTCCAGCCGTTCCACCAGCGAGGCGTCCAGCTCTTCTATGGTGGCCGCGCCGCCCAGATACAGGGCGGCCCGGAGGACCTCCCCTTCCTGCGCCCGCAACGAAAGGGAGAAGAGAATAAACAGAAAGGACGGAAAGTATTTTTTCATGTCTTTTTTCCCGCAAGGTACAAGCTTTCAACAGGTCCTGTTGATAACAAAACCTGTTTCGAACGATTTTTTGCTTGTTTTTTATTATTTTTGTTGAATTAATACGGAAATCATGGAAAAAAAGATCACCCTCCACGACAAAACTTTCAGGCCTTTCATCTCCAATGCCGAAATAGAGAAGGCCATAGACGCCGTGGCAGAACAGCTGAACCGGGACTACGCCGACGCAACGGAGGCCGACGCCCCCATCCTGCTGTGCACCCTGAACGGGGCCGTGATGTTTGCGGCGGAACTGCTCAAGCGGGTTTCCTTCCCCTGCATCTTC
>FLNY01001621.1_pt1 | contig 17226 bp, 10 predicted proteins | sample 1140381 | NCBI WGS metagenome assembly FLNY01 (sample SAMEA3878172, study PRJEB12797) | bioreactor metagenome | biome: Moose rumen | place: Sweden | collected 2011-10
GCGCACCACTGGTGCTTGCACCATCTTCGAGGCTTCCTCGGGATAAAGCAGATAATCAAATAAATATTTTGCATTTGCGACCGAGACGTGCAACGGAGGAGGCGTACCAATGCGGATGCCGAATATCCACGTGAAGGAAAACATGTGAATGCGGGGGGAAGCATGCCCTATCCATACATCAGGCAGCTTTCTGGGAGGTTATGCCCAAGGTCAATCAGTATCTTACTGCCAGAGGCGGATGCTGTCTCTGTGATGCATCCGCCTATCTGATTGATTCCGCAATAGATGGTGATGGGCATTTATTTATCTGGATTTATCTGGAACTAGGCATATCGCCCGACCAACCGTGGCCGAGATCCCAATGCTCGTCATAGACGAATTCGAAATAAGGGAGAGAAAATTCCTTTTCCAGCAGTTCTGACAGCTCATCTTGAATGGGTTCTGCCCAATGTCCCACCAGGACGATAAATTTGTCGATGGTCCACGAAACGCGCCCACGGGGAATCTGTGTGTAATCACCCTTGAATTTGGTTTCTGAATGCTTGGCCTGAGCACGGAAATACTCTCTTGCCCACACCTGACGGTGCAGATGAGGATAGTTTATGAATGGCTTTCCTTTCACGGCGGCTTCTTCCACCTCACGTGGGGTCAGCTCTTTCTTGCGCACTCCAAAAAGCGTGTGATCCGTAGGGTCGTACCAAAAGATACCCACGCAAGGCATCTGCTCGTCAAACGAGGCCATATCTTCCATTTGGGCTTTGCGCTGTTCTTCTGACAGATTAGTCATATTAATGTTCCTTCTTTGGATTTGACATTGCAAAAGTACGAGAATATTCTCAACCAGCCAAATGAATCCAACAAAAACTTTTTCAAAAGTACGAGAATATTCTCAACCAGCCAAATAAATCTAACAAAACTTTTTGACAAAGATGCTAATTGGTAATTGATTTCAAGTTTTGCAAAGCTTAGTTGGCAGAGCTCAGGCAGCTTTCAGGCAGCTTTGAGACATATTCCAGCCTTACTCGACGGGTATGGCAGCGGTATGGCTTTTACTGGAGGCATGCCAGGTAACGGTGTATAGTCTCCTCGATGCCGAGGTAGAGGGCATCGCTGATGAGGGCATGGCCTATCGAGACCTCGTCGCACCATGGTATCTGTTTGTGAAAGTAGGCGAGGTTTTCTAGTGAAAGGTCGTGTCCTGCGTTGAGTCCCAGTCCGCAGTCTCTAGCCACCATGGCAGCCTCGACAAAGGGTTTGATAGCCATCTCGCTGCCGGCAGCATATTCGTGGGCATAGGCTTCGGTGTACAGCTCCACACGGTCGGTGCCTGTCCGGGCAGCCGTCTCAATCATTCGCGGGTCAGCATCGATAAAGATGCTGACTCTTATCCCGCAAGCCTTGAACTCCGCAACCACGTCTCGTAGGTAGTCCTGATTCCTCACGGTGTCCCATCCGGCATTGCTCGTCAACACCCCCTCGGCATCGGGTACCAGCGTCACCTGTGCTGGTCGAATTTTCTTTACCAGGTCGATGAAACCGTAGGGGTGACTTTTCGACACACCTTTCGGATTGCCCTCGATATTATACTCTACTCCAATCATGGGTTTGATGGCCAAAGCATCTGCGTAGCGGATATGCCGCTCGTCGGGACGCGGATGCACCGTAATACCCTGGGCACCGAAGCGTTCGCAGTCCTGCGCAAAGCGTAGCACATCGGGTATGTTGCCACCACGCGCATTACGGATAGTAGCTACCTTGTTGATATTCACACTCAGTTTAGTCATAGCGGTTGTATTATGATTCGTGCAAAAATACATATTTTCTACAATATGCAAAAAAAAACGTTTCGATAAGCCTCGGGATAAGAGCATGCTCTTATCCCGAGGCGAGAATGTTGGATGCCACAAGAGCTTGTGGCTCGCGTGGAGAGGTCTTATGGAGAGCAGCACCGCTAAAATTTCTTTTTTTTTGAACTAAAACAATAAAACTGTTTCTTTAACGTATCTTATAAAGTAAAACATATATATATGGAATATAATTTTCTGAAAATTGCGACCGAAGGAAGTATAGCTATACTTACAATATCGTCGCCTAAGACTCTCAATGCGCTTAATTCCGAAATTCTAGACGAGATAAGCGATTTCTGCAATCATTTTGATTGCAACGCGTACCGTTGCCTGATTATCACCGGTGACGGCGAGAAGAGTTTTGTTGCCGGTGCCGACATCAGCGAGATGGCCACGTTGAACAATCTGCAGGGGCAGACCTTCGGACAAAAAGGTTCCGCCGTATTCCGCAAAATAGAGACGCTACCTGTCCCCGTCATTGCTGCCGTCAACGGCTTTGCGCTGGGTGGCGGTTGCGAGCTGGCGATGGCCTGCGACATCCGAATCTGCAGCGACAACGCCCGTTTCGGGCAACCCGAAGTAGGATTGGGAATCATCCCCGGTTTCAGCGGCACTGTGCGTCTGGCACGTCTGGTAGGAATGGGTATGGCCAAACAGCTAATATACACAGGTAAAGCCATCAAAGCAGACGAAGCCCTCCGCATAGGACTCGTCAACGAAGTGGTGCCACAGGCCAATCTGATGAAACATGCTATGGAAATAGCCAATCAGATTGCCGCCAACGCCCCTCTTGCAGTTAAAGCAGCCAAGGTATGCATCAACAGCGAATACGACATGGATGTTGACGAAGCCATCATGTATGAAAACGGCATCTTCGGACGTTGTTTCCTTACCGAAGATCAGAAGAACGGCATGAAGGCATTCCTCGAAAAGGGTAACTGCGAATTCCAAGGAAAGTGATTGGGAATTGGCGAATAGTTATTAATGAATAATGTTTAGCGAGTAAGAGCGTACATTATAAATAAAAACATCATAAATAAAATAAAAACATCATGAAAGTTTACGTTATCGGAACCGGCACTATGGCGAAAGGCATTGTGAAAGCCTTTGCCGCCAAGATGCCCGTCGTTATGAAAAGCCGCACCCAGGCCAGCTTGGACAAAGCTATGGGAGCCATCAGCAAATCATATGCCAAACTCATCGAGAAGGGCAAGATGACCCAAGAGGCTGTCGATGCGTTGCTGGCCAACATCAGCACCACTACCGACTACGCCACCTTCGCCGATGCCGACCTCGTCATCGAGGCTGCCGTTGAGGAAATGCAACTCAAGAAAGATGTATTCATGGAGTTGGACAAAATCTGCAAAACCGAAGCTATCTTCGCCACCAACAGCAGTTCGCTGAGCATCACCGAGATAGCCGCATGCACCAACCGTCCGACACAGTTCATCGGCATGCACTTCTTCAATCCTGCCGACCGCATGGCCTTGGTCGAAGTTATCCGCGGACAACTCACCAGCGATGAGGTATGCAAATGCGTCATCGACCTCGCCACCGAAATCGGCAAGCAGCCTGTCGAAGTGAAGGAAGCCCCAGGATTTGTGGTCAACCGCATCCTCATTCCCATGATCAACGAAGCCTGCGGCATCCTGGCCGACGGTATCGCCAGCGCAGAGGATATCGACAAGTGCATGATGCTCGGTGCCAACCACCCCATGGGTCCTCTGGCATTGGCCGACCTCATCGGCAACGATGTCAACTTGGCCATCATGGAAGTCCTCTACAAAGAGTTCGGCGACCCGAAATACCGTCCTCACCCGCTATTGCGCAAGATGGTACGTGCCGGACTGCTTGGCAGAAAAACCGGAGAAGGATTCTTCAAATATTAATCACTAACATTCCCAACGTTAAGACCAACGAAAACGTTGGTCTTAACGTTAATAATTCTCACCAAACAACCACTATATCTTGAAGAAAAGACTACTTCTACTAACTTCCGTATTCTTTCTTGCCCTCTTCTCGGCGGCATGCACATCCTGTCGACAAAGCATACAGACTTCTGTCGTAGCCACACTCGAAGAGAGCGCCACTGCAGGAATTGATATTCCTTTGCCGCTTACCGACCGCGACGAGCAATTGCTCTATCGCAAAGCCTACATCGTGTCGTACAATAAGCAGACCCTACAGCCCAACTGGGTTGCCTGGCATCTGACTGGGGAACACACTTACGGAGATGTAGCTCGTCCCGGTGCTGCATGGCACGATGACAGCGAAGTGCCTCAGCCTCGAGTCTATCACCGCGACTATAGCGGCACTCCGTGGGACCGCGGGCACATGTGTCCAGCAGGCGACAACAAATGGGACAGCGTAGCCATGTACGAATCGTTCCTGCTCACTAATGCCTGTCCACAGAGCAAAGCACTCAACAGCGGTATCTGGAACCAGCTGGAGATGTCGTGTCGAGAGTGGGCACGCAGATGGGGCGACATCTACATTGTCTGCGGTCCCCTATTCCTCAACCAGGAGCACGACACAATAGGTCAACACCGTATACCTGTACCCGATGCCTTCTTCAAAGTTGTTGCCGACCTTAATCCCGACCATCCGAAAGGCATCGGATTCATCTGTCGAAACAACGAAGGTACCCGTAAACGCGACCTCTACACCAACACTATCAGCGAGGTAGAACGAATTACGGGCATCACCTTCTTCCCGAACTTGCCGGTTGACATGTCGCAAAAGGTCAAAGACCAATCCGAACTATCAGAATGGTAACATGAGAATACAGAGACTGTCGACAGCACACATATTATTTTTTATTTTGTTCTGTTTGCTTGGGAAGGCTCAGGCTCAGTACATAATCATGCCTTCAAACGGAGACACCACAATAACCATCAACTCCGGCAGTACCTACTATGTGTACGACCCCGGAGGACCCATTGGGAACTACAGCGCCGGAACATCGACAATGACCATCAAATCATCGGATGGGCGTCCATTCACAATTTCAGGCGATTTTGACATAGGCTCGGCACACTGTCTAACCATTTATGACGGTGAATCGACGAGATATCCTATAGAAGGATTTTATTCCGGAACCGGCAATATAAAACATTACTGTCCGTCCGGAGCCATCACCTTTCACTTTTTCCGCACCCCCTCAGGACGTCGCCCCGGTTTCAATTTCTCGATATGCTTTCCATCCATCTATAACGTCCACGTTGACTCAACCAATAGCACATACACCCACATGGCCTGGAATGCAGGAGGATATAATTCTTGGCGTGTGGAATATTTCCAAACCAACGATCCAACACGTTCCACATTGGCGACATATGTGAACTACACTCCCTTCCATGCTCCTCAAGCGCTGGCACCCGGGACAGAATACACCTACCACATCAGACCTCGCCATTATTACATGAGCTACTACGACACCTCCGACTACTGTTACGCACCTCCCCATAAATTTAGGACACCCAAGGTGGCTAACTGCAACACCTGCGGTCACAATCGTGAATGCATTGAATACAACAATTTTTATGCCGAACAGGTGATTTGTTTTAAAGGAAACACCTACAAACCGGATTCAGCTGTATGCGTATCGCCCACCCAGCATGTACTAGTCAATGATGTCACAGCATTCGATCCTCGAACAGGCAACCAGTTGCGTCTTGTGCCAGAAGGCGATACAGCATCCGTACGTCTCGGCAATCCGGAAAACGGACATGAAGGTGAAAGTATACTCTACGAACTCCATATAGACACCAACGATTACGACCTCATGGTGTTGCGCTATGCTACAGTAATTAAACTGCTGAACACACGTCTGAAACACGAGAAGCCTCGCTTTACAATACGCCTATTCGACGAAAACTGCCTGCCCATCCAGCCATTATGTTATTGTCGCGATATCCTCGACGATGAAAATACGTCGAACTGGGACACCAGCAGCTACAACGTCGGAGGCAATACCGACACATACATTTGGCGGGACTGGACATCCATGGGTATCGATGTATCTCCCTTTCATGGAAAGACAATATACCTACAGCTTTCAACTCATGACGGCACTTCTACGGGGTCGGCATACGCATATTTCACATTACACTGTAGCCGTAAACAGATTGACCACTTGCAGCAGTGTGCAGACAATATCTCCAACACGTTCTACGCTCCGGAAGGATTCAACTACCGCTGGTACAACGCCAGCAATCCAGACTCCACTTTATCGACATCCATTTCATTGCAAGTTTCCGACTCCGGTCTGTACCAATGCTGGATATCGCCAATAGAATGTTTCGACGAGTCGTGCGGCTACACTATCAGTGCATTAGCTGTACCACGATTCCCCTACGCAGATTTCGACTCAATAATAACCACGTCCAGTTGCAGTTTTAATGTAAGATTCATCAATCGGAGCTTCATTGCCGATGCCTACGGCAACCCGTTGTGGACCAACGAGGACTGCGAGACTGCCTTTTGGGATTTCGGAAACGGACAAACCTCTACAAATTATAATGCAGAGGCTGTCTACACTGCCGCCGGAACATACGACGTAACACTCATTGTCGGCATTGCCGGTGGTCAATGCACCGACACTATAACAAAACAAATCACCTTAGTATGGGCACATCAGACCCCGCGACTTGAAGGAGACAGTGTATTCTGTCCTCCTCCTAACGAGTTGGAACTGACTATGTACAACACCACCAGCTGTAGATGGGAATATACTTACGACGGAGAAAGCTGGACCGACAACAGCACTACGCTGTCACTTGACGATATCACAGCCCAGACACTCCACTGCTACGTGAGCGACTCAAACGAATGCAATTATCACTATCAAATCCCAATCTCTATACTTCCATCATACAACTATACCGTATCATTAAGCAGATGTCAAGCGCAGCTGCCATTGACTTGGCGGGACACCACTTTCGACGAGAGTACCATGACCGGCAACTACGTATTCCACCGCCAGACGGTGAATCTGTGCGACAGTACGGTCACCCTTCAGCTCACCGTTCTCAACTCATACAACCGATTTGAGACAATTCAGTTCTGCGACTACATAACAACATATACATATAACGACACCGTTTTCGACACCATTGGCAATCATACCGTCACCTATTCCACAGCATCGGGCTGTGACAGCATCATCCACCTTACTATTGCAGAATATGACGTAGCCCGTGACACCATACGCGACACAATATTCAAGGGTGAAACATACGACAGTACCGGATTCCATATCACCGCTGCCGAGACACAAACCATAGGTCTTATCACCCGCAATCTGGTATATCACCTCACACCGTGCGACTCGTTCTCGACATTGTTGCTCACCGTGTTGCCGAATAACATATACACATACCAATCGCAGACAATTTGTGCTGATTCATTGCCGATAACATGGAATGATGTCGTATTCGACACCACAGTGACCGATGTAGGGAGTGTCATAGTACACACACTGTACTTCCCGCTACCTAACGGTGCAGACAGCGTAGTGGTAATGACACTGAATATCAACCCTGTATACAATAACCAATTTTATGACACACTATGCCGTGATGTTCTTCCGTATATGTGGAACGGATTGACGTTCGATACCGACACGACTACAGATACCAGATGCCAGATAACCCACTCTACTACCCTAACCACTGCTGATGGATGTGACAGCACTGTGGCACTGTTACTCTCTGTTAACCCCATCTATGACAATCACTATTACGACACCCTCTGCAACAACCAGTTGCCATATATCTGGAACGCTCTCAATTTCGATACCAACACAGCCTCAGACTTTAGCGGATGCCTAATAACACAGTCTACCACATTAGCCACCCACAATGAATGCGACAGTAGCGTAACACTGCATCTCACTGTCAACCCCGTAAGCCAAAGCCACATGAGCGACACCATCGTAGAGAACGACCTGCCGTACACATTCACCGGTTCTGTTTTTGTAAGCGATGTCAGCGACACAGCCATCGTTGTCGCCAACCGTTACGGTTGCGACAGCACTATTCACTATTCACTAACCGTCAATTGGAACAGCCGCACTGTAATTGACTCGACCGTTTGTGCCGATGCACTTCCCCTCACATGGAATGCTGCAACCTTCGACACATCGACACTTGATATCGACAATCCTGTAACCATTGTCCATTCCGCCACTTTGAACGCAGCGGATGGATCTGATAGCATCGTAGATATGCGCCTGCATGTCAACCCACTATACAACGACCAATTCTACGACACCTTATGCTACAACCAACTACCATATAACTGGAATACTCTTACTTTCGACACCATTCTGGCAGCCAATACCGAATGCCGCATAACCCATTCCACTACCCTCAACACCGTTGCCGATTGCGACAGTACAGTGACTATGACCCTTACTGTAAGTGCCGTAACCTACAGCACATACGCCGACACCATTGTAGAAAACCAACTGCCATACATTTTCAATGGTGCGACCATTGTCGACAGCATCAGTGACACCACAATAGTCATACAAGGTGTCAACGGCTGCGACAGCAACATCAGCTATAGCCTTTATGTGCACCGCAACGTCGCCGCCTCTGCCGACAGTACTGTCTGTGCCGATGCACTTCCTCTCACATGGAACGCAGTAGACTTCGACACCACGTTGGCGGCAGACGTTGCATGCCAAATAAGCCACACCGTCACTCTCACCGCACATACCGGTGCCGACAGCGTACTTACAATGAACCTGCATGTCAACCCGGTATACGATATACATTACTATGACACCATCTGTAGCAACCAACAGAGTTCGTTCAACGATACCACGTACAACCTTACAGGCAGCTACCCACATTTGCTCAGCACCATTAATTCATGCGACAGTCTTGAGACACTTCACCTTACCGTATTCGGCACTTCGACAGCAACATACCACGACACCATCGTGGAGAACCAGTTGCCCTATGCATTCATGGAAATCACTTTTGCTGACAGCATAAGTGACACACTGATAACTGTTGACAACCGCTGGGGTTGCGACAGTACTATCAGCTACAGCCTTTATGTACACCGCAACGTCGCTGCCTCTGCCGACAGTACTGTCTGTGCCGACGCACTTCCCCTCTCATGGAACGCAGTAGACTTCGACACCACGTTGGCGGCAGACGTTGCATGCCAAATAAGCCACACCGTCACCCTCACCGCACATACCGGTGCCGACAGCGTACTTACCATGAACCTGCATGTCAACCCGGTATTTGACCTATACTATTTCGACACCATCTGCCAGAATTCATTCCCGTACACATGGATAGACACTGTTACAGGTACACCGCCGCCATTGCCGGCAGCCGACTCCACATTCTCCGTTTACCGTTCACTAAACACCTTGCGAGGCTGCGACAGTCTGATGACGCTGCACCTCTTCGTACTTGACACTTCGGCACTTGTCATTTATGACACCATTGTCGAAAACAATATTCCATACACATTCGATGGCATAACTTTCGACACTGCAATCACCGATTTCGACGAGCAGATTATTACCCACAGTGCCGTCAATGGATGCGACAGTGTGGTTCACTATTTCCTGCATGTCCACCGTAATGTAGCGGTAACAGCCGATAGCAGTATATGTCAAAACACGTTGCCATTCGTATGGAACGATGTCACGTTCGACACTGCCACTGCTACCGATTTCGGAGGATGCCTGATGACGACGACAACAACTATCACAGCCCATACCGGTGCCGACAGTGTGCTGACAATGAATGTCATCGTCATGCCAAATACCGCTTCTATATGGAAAGACACTATCTTTGAGCGCAACCTGCCGTACAATTTCAACGGCACGTTGCTCTACGCGTCGCATTTTGCCGACACCTCCTCATACAGCGACGACTCAACAATATTCCTTCCCCGTTTTTCACATCTTGACACCACAGTAGTCATTGAGAACAACAATGGCTGCGACAGCGTGATAGAATACACCCTTTATGTTGTATGGAACGTCCACACTTCCGACGATTCGACGGTCTGTGCTGATATGTTGCCACTTGCCTGGAACAGTCGCCACTTCATTCTCGACTCTACGACACACGACACCACTCTCACGATACCATCAAACGACAGTATTGATGTTACATTCATCACTTACAGCAGCGACAGCACTTCTTTCGACTCACAGCACGCGGCATTCATATTGTTCGACACTCTGCCCGCCGCCTCGGGAGCCGACAGCATCGTCTCCATGCGGCTGCACATACTGCCCAGTTATGCAGAACGTTTCCGAGACACACTGTGTCAGGCCCAGTCTTATGTATGGTATGACGACACCTTGACCGTCAGCGGTGTCTATAGCATTCCACATATCACCACGGCTGGATGTGACAGTTCGGAATTCATGCACTTCTCGAACTATCCAAACTACGATTTCACCTACTACGACACCATTTGCGACTATAGTGGCACCATGCGTTTAGGAGTGGAATACATAGGCGTAAGTTATATGAACAACATGTACGGATGCGACAGCAACGAAGTATACCACCTGTGGGGTCTTCCGGTGTCGAACACAAATGTCGACACTATCATCAGCGACCACCTGCTTCCATTCACATACGAAGGATATACTTTCAGCGATACAGCCTTTGCACAGATGCAATTCACACTGGTCAACCAGTATGGCTGCGACAGCATCGTCAGCTTCACCCTCACTGTTATGCCTACCGTACGTATCGGCATAGACTCCACGATATGCGACGATATGCTGCCATTGCTGTGGGACAGCACCCTATTCGACACTACGCTTTCTGCCATACGCAGCCACTTCACCATGAGCAGAACAGATACCTTGACTACAATCTATGGTGCTGACAGTATAGTCACACATATACTGCATGTCAATCCGACATTCGACATTACATACATCGACACCACATGCAATGGTGCCCCATTCTCCTTCGCCGACACAACATACGACGAAACGGGGGTATACACCCATTATTTCACCACTACAGCAGGCTGCGACAGCGTAGAGACACTGCAACTACAGGTCAACGCCATGAGTTACGCCACACAACACGACACCATTGTGGAGAACCAGTTGCCATTCACATTCGGTGGCGTGACATTCACTACGACTTCCCCCATTGTCGACTCCGTCATAACCATACTCAATACTGTGGCTTGCGACAGCGTCATAACCTACTCTCTCACCGTGCTGACCAACACCAACGTACAACGTGACACCACTGTCTGTTTCGACGCTCTTCCTCTAACATGGAATTCTCTAACTTTCAATTCCTCCACTCTTAATTCCTCAAACCATTCGACTATTTCAGATAGCACCGTAATCATACTGGCCGACGGAACTGACAGTGTAACCTACTTTATCGTTAACGTCAATCCTACATTCAACATCACTGATACTGTGTATCTCTGCGAAGAGCAACTGCCTTTCACATGGAATGGTATAACCGTTGACAGCACAATCAACAACAATTTTAACGCATTTACCCTATATCGTTCCGTCACCCTGACTACCACTGATGGCTGCGACAGCATACGCAACCTCATTCTCAATGTCAATCCTTCTCCCACCACCCACGATTCTATCTTTTCCTGCGACAGCTATACATGGATTGACAACAACACCTATACGACCTCAACCTACGGCGTAATGCATCCGTTACAAACTATTGCCGGATGTGACAGTACCGTGGTGCTTGACCTCTCAGTGGCATATAGCAAAACCGTAGAGCTCTTCGATACCATCTGCAAGGGTATCGAGTATCCTTTTGGCGGCGTAAGCCGCACCGAGACCGGCATATATGTAGACTCGCTCGCCACCGTAGACGGTTGTGATAGCGTTGTAACCCTTAACCTCCAAGTCCTCCTTCCACCTAACATAGACATTGAATGGGAATATAATTGTGATACACGCATATATACAGTCCATGGTATCACCGATGCCAACTATACAGTCTGGTCGTCATTCCCCGACGATCCTACTCTTGACGGGCAAGAGCTACAACATACTATCAGCGTCTCGCCCAAAACGCATGAGACCTACATGCTATTTGCCGACTATAAAGATGTGCCTACATGTCCAAATACAGACACAGTCTACCTTTCGCCAGTATTGAAGCCACATGCCGCCATCGAATACACGCCCGACTTTCTTACCGTAGAACAGACACATCTCTCACTCATCAACCGCAGCACCAATGAACTGCTGCACCGCTGGTATGTAAATGGCAACGATTATGGCAGCAACACACGCATCAGCTATATCGCCAACCCTCAGACCGACGATTCTGTCGTTGTTGTACTCACGGCCTCCTATTCTATCTGTCACGATACTGCCTCGGTCGTCGTACCCTTCCGGAAGACAACCCTCTGGACACCCAACACCTTCACACCCGGAGAGAGCAACAACAACGTGTTCTACGTGTTCGGCACTGGAATAACAGACTACCGCATAGACCTCTACACCCGTGGAGGAGCTTTAGTGTGGCACAGCGAAGATATTGAAGAGGGGTGGGACGGTACATACAATGGAAAACCATGTCCTCAAGCCACTTACGTATATATAATCCACTACCGAGATATCACTGCTCCTAAAAACGAACTCTCGAAAACAGGCACAGTGACACTGCTTCGATAGAGCAAATAAAGAAATCCTAAATGAATTCAGGTGTAATCTGGGCTATAGTATGTGCGCTGCTGTGGACTGCAGGCATGATTTATTTCGATTGGAAGAAGAAGAAATAGCGGTCGCACGAGAAATTCGAACGACCGCCATCGCCGTGTCTTGTATGCAAATTCTGCAAACTTATTTAAGGTTCTTAAGGAGCTGAAGGGTAAGTTCCCAGAACATTTGGACCGTCTTAATCTCTATACGTTCGTCGGGGCTGTGGACTCCACGCAGTGTAGGTCCGTAGCTAATCATATCCATCTTGGGGTATTTTTCACCTATAAGTCCACACTCCAGACCGGCATGAATGGCACGAACGACGGGCTCGTGACCGAACATCTGCTTGTAGGTCTCCACGCCAACTTTCAGCACGCGGCTACCAGGGTTGGGAGTCCAGCCGGGATAGCCGTCGCCATGGGAGACATGAGCTCCAATCATGCGAAATGTGGCTTCTATCTTCTGAGCTGCAGCGAACTTGGCACTTTCGACGCTACTACGTTGGCTGGTAGCTATATGTATCTGTTTGTCATCCATTTTGACCGAAGCCAGATTCGTGGAGGTCTCAACAAAATTAGGTATCTCGCGGCTCATAGCCAAAACGCCGTGTGCACATGCGAAGAGTGCGTTGAGCAGGTTGTACTGCGTTTCGCGGTCAATCAGCAATTTCGGCATCTCAATTGGAGTAAGCTCTACTTTCAAATCCGGCTCTGTACTACGGAATTCGAAGGTGAGGTGCTGACGAAAATCGGCAACCATTTTCTGGAAATCAGGATCCATATCCTTTGCCACAACGACATCGGCCCATGCTTCGCGGGCAATAGCATTGCGCAAGTTGCCGCCATCAATACATGCAAGACCTATCTTACATTTCTCGGTGGCATTCCACAGAATACGAGTCAGCATCTTGTTAGCGTTGCCGAGTCCTTTATTGATATCGTCGCCGCTGTGTCCGCCTTTCAATCCGCTCACTTTGACACGATATGCCACCTCACCGGCAGGACAGTAACGTGTGGTGTAGTCGATGGCCACGGTGGTATCGATGCCGCCGGCGCACCCAATGCAGAATTCACCTTCGTCCTCATCGTCGAAATTGAGCAGGATATCGCTCTTCAGCCATTCGGTCGAAAGTCCGCCGGCACCTGTGAGCCCCGTTTCCTCGTCGACAGTGAATAGAGCCTCAAGAGGACCGTGTTCGACGGTGTCATCGTCGAGTATTGCAAGTATTGTAGCCACTCCAATGCCGTCGTCGGCACCCAAAGTCGTTCCGTCGGCGGTAAGCCATTCGCCGTCCAAAATCGGCTGAATGCCGTCGTTCATGAAATCGAAAACTTTATCGCCATTCTTTTCGCACACCATATCCATGTGTGCCTGTAGGCAAATGCCCTGTGACTGCTCGTAACCTTTCGAGGCAGGCTTGCGAATAAGGACATTGCCCAGCTCGTCGCTGAGGGTTTCATAGCCGTGATCATGCCCGAATTTTTGAAGATAAGCGGAAATTTTTTCCTCATGCTTTGAGGGGCGCGGTATTTGCATAATCTCGCCGAAATAGCGCCATACTGCGGCAGGGGTCAAATGTGATAACATATTTTTGTAATTATTGTTTTTATAAATAACGAATAAAAACAGATTATGTTGTGAAGGAACTCTATTTTTCATTTTTGACTAGAAAAGAACAATTCATGCTCTTGTTTCATTAATATTATTTATCTTTGCAGACGTTCTTACTAACGAAAAATCAATATAAACAATTATAAATCAACTATTCAATCCTAATTCAACATGATAGGACTTTTGGGAAGCGGCAGTTGGGCAACCGCAATAGTAAAGATACTCCTTGAGAAAAAAAAACGTACCATAAACTGGTGGGTTCGTGAAGAGGAAGCTATTCCCGTATTACTCGAAGAAAAACACAACCCTCTATACCTCAGCGAAGCATACATCAGTACCGAACGGACTAACATCAGCAGCAACATACGTGAGGTCATAGAGAACAGTGATGACATCTATGTGGTCATTCCATCTGCTTTTGTCGACAAAGCGCTGAAAGATGTTCCCAAAGAGATTCTAAGACAGAAGCGTTTCATCTCGGCAGTGAAAGGCATTGTGCCAGAATACACCACCATCATCACCGAATATCTGCGGGAGCAGATAGGCATCGACTATAGCAACATGTGTATCATCAGTGGGCCGTCGCATGCCGAGGAGGCTGCACGCCAACGCCTTACCTATCTCACCGTAGCGTCAACCAATCGGGAATTCGCGGAGCAGATACAGCATCAGATAAACTGCCACTACATCAAGACCGCCTATTCCCCAGACATGACTGGCATAGAATGTGCCGCCGTGCTGAAAAACATTTATGCCATTGCAGCCGGCATGTGCCGCGGGTTGGGCTACGGCGACAACATCATAGCCGTGCTTATCTCAAGTGCCCTTCAAGAGATGACAGACTTTATGCAACGTATCTCCCCCATGATAGGCAATGGCGATTTCAATGCCGACGCCCGTCTGCGACAGTTCGAAAGTTTCGCCTATCTGGGCGACCTATTGGTGACCAGCTATTCGCAATTCAGCCGTAACCGAACCTTCGGCAATATGCTGGGCTATGGATACAGCATAAAAGCAGCACAACTGGAGATGAAGATGGTGGCAGAAGGCTACTATTCAGCAAAAGAAGTACATAAAATACTGAAACAACTCGACATGCACCTGCCTATTGTCGAAACTATTTACGCAATACTCTACGAGAAGAAACCTATCGACCGTACCATAAAAAAACTGCTCGAAAATCTACATTAAACCCAAATCATCCCGAAATTCCAATTATTCAGCCTTTGATATTACATAAATATGCACTGGAGAAGCATAGGGATATTATACTTTTAACAAATTAAACATCAGTATTACAGCAAATTAACATTTCTTGATTAAAAATAATTGCGAATAATGTTACCTTATTATATTTTTTGTAGTATTTTTGCAAAACATTATTAACCCTAAATACTGAAAAAAATGGCTTACAAAATCACCGACACTTGCGTTGCTTGCGGTACCTGCGCTGGCGAATGCCCCGTGGGAGCAATTTCCGAAGGCGACATCTACAAGATTGACGAGAATGCATGCGTCAGCTGCGGCACCTGCGCCGACGCCTGCCCCACCGGCGCCATCGTCGAAGGCTAATCGTCTTTATCGCTAAATCACAAGAGGATGCGTCGCCTGGCGGTGCATCCTCTTAAATTTATTTGAACAATTATTTTGGAAAGAAGTAATTCAATATAAATAAATGATTCAACTCCAGTACATCAAAGAAAACCGTAACGAATGCATCGAGCGGCTTAAAATAAAACATGTGGCCGATGTGGAACAACGCATCGACGAAATCATAGCCCTTGACGAGCAACGCCGTTCACTGCAACAACGAAGCGATGCCGTCAAAGCAGAACAAAACAGCCTCGCCAAACAAATCGGTGCGCTGTACAAACAGGGACAACGCGACGAAGCAGAAGCCAAAAAAGCTCTCACTGCAGAACTGAAGACGGAAGAGAAACAACTGAACGACAAAATGGCCACCGTTGAACAGGAACTCAACGCCAAACTGATATCGCTGCCCAACACCCCACATATAAGCGTACCACAAGGACGCACTGCCGACGATAACTTGGAAGTCGGACGTTTCGGCAAACAGCCAGACCTCGGACCAGATGCTCTGCCGCATTGGGACCTCTGTGCCAAATACGACCTGGTAGACTTCGAACTGGGCAACAAAATCACCGGAGCCGGATTTCCAGTTTACAAAGGCAGAGGTGCAAGGTTGCAACGTGCCCTTATAAACTTCTTCCTTAACAGTGCCGCAGATGCCGGATACGTAGAGATTCAGCCGCCGCTGATGGTCAACGAGGCCTCGGGACTCGGCACAGGACAACTGCCCGACAAGGAGGGACAGATGTACACCATACCGCTTGACGGCTTCTATATGATTCCAACTGCCGAAGTGCCAATTACAAACATCTATCGCAATGTCATAGTTGACGCCGCACAATTTCCCATCAAACATGTAGGATACAGCGAATGTTTCCGCCGTGAGGCCGGCAGCTATGGCAAAGACGTGCGCGGATTGAACAGACTGCACGAATTCAGCAAAGTGGAAATTGTCGTCATTGAACATCCAGATCGAAGCTACGAGCGCCTAGAAGAGATGAAAGCACATGTCGGTGGACTGCTCGACAAATTGGGACTACCCTACCGCATACTGAAACTCTGTGGCGGTGATATTAGCTTCACATCAGCTATGACCTTCGATTTCGAGGTGTGGAGTGCTGCCCAGAAACGCTGGCTTGAAGTCAGCTCGGTCTCCAACTTCGAAGCCTTCCAAGCCAACCGCATGAAACTGCGTTTCAAGGATCCCGACGGGAAAACGCGTCTGGCACATACGCTCAACGGAAGCGCGCTGGCTCTACCCCGTATCGTTGCAGCCCTGCTTGAAAACAACCAGACCGCTGACGGAATAACGATGCCTGAGTGCCTGAGACCTTATTTGGGATTCGACGCAATACAATAAGTACGACTATAAGTTCAAAAAAAGACGAGTCAAACAGCTCGTCTTTTTTTTCTCAGATTTGACCTTTTGCGTCAATCAGATAGAACTTGTCTTTTACAGATTTATTTAGACTTTTTTGC
>FLNY01004319.1_pt1 | contig 17225 bp, 15 predicted proteins | sample 1140381 | NCBI WGS metagenome assembly FLNY01 (sample SAMEA3878172, study PRJEB12797) | bioreactor metagenome | biome: Moose rumen | place: Sweden | collected 2011-10
GAGGAGAAATTCGGAATCCACTTCGTGCCGGTATGGAACAAGTCCAACCGCGAGCACCAGATTGTAGGCACCGAGCCGTGCGAGACCCGCGCCGAAGCCGACGCAGCCGTCAAGGCCCTGGACTACAAGGGGCAGTATTTCGTGGATGCGGACCACATCAACCTCACCAACGTGGACCGCTTCATCGACTCATCCGACTTCTTCACCATCGACGTCGCCGACTACATCGGCCACTCCGGCACCATGGAGGAGCGCTTCCTCCCCGCCATCAAGGAAGCCGGCCGCATCTACCGCCACATCGCGGAGAAAAAGGGCGAGGGCAACTTCGTCACCGAGGTCTCCATGGACGAGGTGGACGAGGCCCAGACCCCCGATGAACTCCGCTACATCCTCAGGGAGATAGCCGCCGAGAAGATTCCCATCCAGACCATCGCTCCCAAGTTCACCGGCCGCTTCAACAAGGGCGTCGATTACCGCGGCGACCTTGCCCGCTTCGAGCAGGAATTCGAGCAGGACCTGCTCGTCATCGACGAGGCGGTCAAGGCTTACGGACTGCCCGACAACCTCAAGCTCTCCATCCACTCCGGCTCCGACAAGTTCAGCATCTATCCCATCATGGGCCGTCTCATCCAGAAGTACGACAAGGGCATACACATCAAGACCGCCGGCACCACGTGGCTGGAGGAGAACATCGGCCTCGCCGTCGCCGACCCGCAGGCCCTCAAGCTCGCCAAGAAGATTTACGTGAACGCCCTCGGCCGCATGGACGAACTCACCGTTCCCTATGCAACCGTCATCGACGTCGATGTAAAGTCTCTTCCCACCCCCGAAGAAGTGGAGAAATGGGATGCCGAAACCTATGCCCGCACCATGCGCCACAACCAGGCTGACCCGCTCTACAACCCGTCCTTCCGCCAGCTCATCCACGTCAGCTACAAGATTGCCGCCGAACTCTCCGACGAGTTCCTGCCGGCCCTCGAGAAGCACACCGACGTGATAGGCCGCGAAATCACCGAGAACCTCTGCGAGCGCCACATCAAGCGCCTGTTCAACAAATAGGGGGCGGAGCCATGAAGTATTCTTTCGACGACCTCAAGGGACGCAACTGCGTCATTACGGGCGGATTCGGCGTGATAGGCCTGGCCCTCACGAGGGGCCTCGCCTCCGCCGGCGTCAACATCGCCGTCATCTCCCGCAAGGCGGGTTCCGACCCGAAGGCCGGGGAAATCGCCGCCGAATTCGGAGTCAAGTGCATAGGCATCTCCGCCAGCACGCTGGACCGCGAGGCGCTGGAGGCGGCTTACGGGAAGGTGCACGCCGAGCTCGGCAGGATAGACATCCTCATCAACTGCGCCGGCGGAAACAGCCCCAAGGCCACCTGCGCCGCGGAGCAGATGTATCCCGACACCCCTCTCGGGGAAAGCTTCTACGGGCTCGACCTGGAGGGCTTCAAGAATGTGTTCGACCTGAATTTCCAGGGCACCGTGCTCGCCACCATGATCTTCACCAAGGACATGATAGCGGACGGCAAGGGCGGCAACGTGCTGAATATCTCCAGCATGAACTCCATCCGGCCCCTCACCAAGATTCCGGCATATTCCGCGGCCAAGGGCGCCATCAACAACTTCACCCAGTGGTACAGCGTGCACGTCGCCCAGATGGGCATACGCTGCAACGCCATCGCCCCGGGCTTCTTCCTCACCAACCAGAACCGCTTCCTCCTCACCGACGAGCAGACCGGCGAGCTGAAGCCCCGCGGCAGGAAGATAATAGACAACACCCCGACGCACAAGTTCGGAGAGCCCGAAGACCTGGTGGGCACCATGCTCTACCTGCTGAGCGACATCTCCAGCTTCGTGACCGGCGTCACCATCCCCGTTGACGGAGGCTACGCCGCCTTCGGCGGGGTATAGGGCCCGCGCACATACAAGCGAAAGGCTGACCGAAAGCGAATTAAAGAACTTTCGGTCAGCCTTTTGTGCTGGTGCCCCGGGCCGGGCTCGAACCGGCACGTCTTCATCGGACACAGGATTTTGAGTCCAGCGCGTCTACCAATTCCGCCACCGGGGCAGCAGTTGAGGATGCAAATATATGTAAAAAAATGATATATTTGTAATTCTGCAAAAGATACCGATGGACGTAAAGGAAGTCATCTCGAAATACAGGCAGGTGTATATCATCTGCGACCGCAACGTGGAGGCGTTCGCGCGTCTGCTCGGCGATTATCCCGTGCTCACGCTGTATGCCTCCGAAAGCACCAAGACCATGGAAACCGTGGTGGGCATCTGCCGCTGGCTGCTGGAGCAGGGGGCCGACAGGGGCGCTCTGCTGCTGGCGGTGGGAGGCGGAGTCACCACCGACATGGCGGGCTTCGCCGCAAGCATCTACAAGCGCGGGATAGACTACGCCAACATCCCCACCACCCTCCTCTGCCAGGTGGACGCCGGCGTGGGGGGCAAGACGGGCGTCAACCTGGACTCCTACAAGAACATCCTCGGCTGCATACGCCAGCCGGAATTCACCTACATCTTCCCCGACGTACTGCGCTCGCTTCCCCGCCGCGAATTCCTTTCCGGCGCCGCCGAAATGCTCAAGACCTTCATAATCAAGAACCAAAACGACGATTACGCCCGCGCCGTGAAGATGCTCTCGGACTACGCCCGCACGGGCGAGAGCCCCGCAAACAGCGTGGAAGGGCTCACGGAGCTCTCCGCCCTAATACAGGACGCCTCCGGGGTGAAGCAGGAAATCGTGGACAGGGACCCCTTCGAGCACGGGGAGCGCCGCAAGCTGAACCTCGGCCATACCTGGGCCCACGCCATAGAGTGGTGGCAGCGGGCCGGGAATGAAGGCGTGGCCCCGGCGGGAGCCTGCACCCACGGCGAGGCCGTCGCCATCGGAATAATATGCGCCGCCCGCAAGGCGGAAACGCTCGGCATCGCCGAAGAAGGCCTTTCGGAAAAGCTCCGCGCCGACTTCGCTTCATGCGGCCTGCCCACCGAGCTTCCCTGCTCCGAAGCGGAACTGGAAAGCGCCATGCGCAAGGACAAGAAGGCGGAAGCCGGCAAGATACGTTTCGTCCTTCCCGTCAGGATAGGCAAGGTGGTTATAAAGTCGGGAATTTTGTAAATTTGCACCCTGAAAACATTAAACGTCAATAAAATGAAGAAGATTATCGTACTTTTCGCCGCCGTCGCGGCGCTTGCGTCCTGCGCCTCCGCTCCCGAGGTGAAGGTGGACGCCTGGATCTGCCCCCACAGCGGCAATCTCAAAGGTATCATCGTGGATTACGGCACCGCCATAGACTCCGCCAGCGTCAGCACCGCCAGCTACACGGTGGAGGGCCAGGAAATCACCGGAGTGACGGTGATGGACAACAGAGTCGTCATAGGTCTCGCGCATCCCGCCTGCGGACAACATGCCGAAGCCGCCGCCGAATCGTGCTGCAACGACGAAGGCGTGCAGGAAAAGGAAGCCGAATCGTGCTGCAACGACGAAACCGTCATACCCGAACTACCTGTCACCCAGGTACTTCCCGTCAAGACCGCGGACGGCAGGACCATCAAGGCCTGGAAGGCCCCTGTAAAGGCCGAATAAGCCTTCGGAATGATCTGCACGTCCATACAGCGCAGGAGTTACGAGGAAATCCTTTCCCTCCTCGACGACCCGTGGGTTGAGATGGCGGAGGTCCGGCTGGACCTCTGCAGCCTTTCCGACGAGCAGACCGAAGACCTTTTCTCCAACACCGACACCCCCCTCATAGCCACCTGCCGCACGGGCACCCCCGGTCCGGACGGACCGCTGTCCGAAGCCGAAGCGGAGCGGCGCCTGTCGCTGGCCATAAGGGCCGGCGCACGTTTTGCCGACCTGGAGCTGGAGGCCTCCGCGGACTTCTCCAAGAGGTTCAGGGAGCTCTGCCGGGAGTGCGGCACGGAGATAATCCGTTCCTACCACGATTATTCCGGCACCCCCTCGCCGGAGCTGCTCGCCCAGATACGTTCGCGCTGCTGCCGCTACGGGGCGGATGTCGCGAAAATCGTTGTCACAGCGCACTGCGAAGAGGACTGCCGCATCGTGGAAGGGCTGTACGACTCCCCGCAGGAGGGCCGTCTCGTCGCGTTCGCGATGGGGGACGCCGGGTGCGAAACCCGGCTCCGCTGCCTTGCCCTCGGCGCGCCGTTCACCTACGCTTCGTGCGGGGACGGCCTTGCCACCGCTTCCGGGCAGTACTCCTTCGAGGAGATGCACCGCCGCGTATATGGCGGCTTCCGCGGCTTCTACCGCAACGACCTCCGCATGCCGGCGAGCAAGAGTTTCGCCCAGAGGGCGATAATAGCGGCGGCACTCGCTTCGGGACGCAGCCGTCTGCGGAACTACACCCCCTGCGACGACAGTGAATCCGCCATACGGGCGGCCGGCGCGCTCGGGGCCAGGGTGCTCCGCAGCGGCACCACCCTCACCGTCGATGGCGCCGCGGCGTCCGCGGGAGGCACCTCCCTCGAAGAGCTCCACGCCGGAGAATCAGGCCTGCTTACCCGTCTGATGGTGCCCCTGCTGGCAGTGCTCAACGACCGTCCCGTAACCATAACCGGCGAAAAGACTCTCCTTCTCCGTCCGCTCAAGGGCATACAGGAGATAATGGCGAGCTTCGGAGTGCCCGTGCGCAGCGGGAAAGTGCCCGTCGAAGTCACGCCGCCCCTCATCCCGGGCAACGCGGAAATCTCCGGCGCGGGCGGGTCCCAGCTCATCAGCGGCCTGCTATACGCCCTCCCGCTATGCGGGAAAAACTCCACCCTGTACGTGTCGGAGCCCAAGAGCATCCCTTACATGTTCATCACCGAGGACGTGCTGCGCAAATTCGGCGTGCACGTGAAGAGCGAGATGGAAGGCGACGAGAGCATGATAGAGCAGCAGGACTGGAGCGGATGCAGCCAGGTCACCTTCAGCGTCAGGGGAGGGCAGCGCTACAAAGCCGCCGACCTGGACCTGGAAGGCGACTGGAGCGCCGCCGCCAACTTCCTCGTGGCCGGCGCGGTTTTCGGAAAGGCGGAGGTGGGCGGCCTCGCCACCGACAGTCTCCAGGCGGACCTCGCCATCGTGGACATACTCGTCCAGGCGGGAGCCGTGGTGTCGGAGCTGGACGGTGCGGTATGCGTGAGCAAGGCACCGCTGGAAGCCTTCGAGGCGGACCTGGGCAACGCCCCCGACATCTTCCCCGTCTGCTCGGTGCTGGCGGCGTTCTGCGACGGCATCACCACGCTGCGCGGAGTGGGGCGCCTGCGCGGCAAGGAAAGCGACCGCGCCCTGGCCATACTGGAGATGCTCACCGCACTCGGCGTGAAAGCCCAGATAGCGGAGGACGAGCTGCAGATAGAAGGCGAGACTCTCGCGGGGCGCATCCTGAACGGCAGGCTGCTCCGCCACGGCTGTTTCACTACCCGCCACGACCATCGCATGGCCATGGCGCTGAAGGTCGCCTCCATGGGCATGGACGGCCCGCTCACCCTAGACGATGCGGCCTGCGTATCCAAGAGTTTCCCCGGTTTCTGGGAGATGTTCGATTATTAAAAATTCACTACCTTCGCGACATGGACACTTTCGGACAGTTTTTCAAAGTTACCATATTCGGCGAGTCCCACGGGCCCGCGATAGGCGTCACGCTGGACGGCGTGCCCGACAACATACCCCTGGACGAAGAGGACTTCGAGGAGGACATCGCCCGCCGCGCCTCCGGGCGCAAGGGCACCACGCAGAGGCGCGAGGCCGACCGGCCGCGCATCCTGAGCGGCGTGTACAACGGCTACACCACCGGCTCCCCGCTCACCATCATCTTCTGGAACTCCAACGTGCAGAGCCAGGACTACCTTCAGTTCGACGACATCCCGCGTCCCGGGCACGCCGACCTGGTGGCCAACATCAAATACAACTTCTCCAACGACCCGCGCGGCGGAGGACATTTCTCCGGGAGGCTCACCCTTCCCGTGGTGGCCGCCGGAGTGGTCGCCAAGAAAATCATAAAGTCGCAGTTCAACCCCGAACCCGCGCAGGAAGAGGAAAGCACCTACGAACTCGGCGGGGACGACGGCATCGACCTCTCCGCCCTCCCGCAGAACCGCATCCGGCTCGGCGGCGAAGAGGCTCCCGAACGGCGCGACGTCACCATACGTGCGGAGCTGCTGGAAATAGGCGGCGAGACGGACAGCGGCAAGTGGGACGAGCTGCTGGACCGGACAGCCAAGGAAGGCGATTCCCTCGGAGGCATCATAGAATGCCGCGTGGAAGGGCTGCCGATAGGCTTCGGCGAACCGTTCTGGGACAGCTGCGAAAGCCTGCTCTCGCACGCGATGTTCAGCATCCCAGGCATCCGCGGCATAGAGTTCGGCGACGGGTTCGCCGCGGCCCGCATGAGGGGCAGCGAACACAACGATCCCTGGGGGCCGGAAGGGCCGCGCAAGAACGGTGCGGGAGGCATCAACGGCGGCATTTCCAACGGAGGCCCCATTGTATTTCGCGTGGCGGTAAAGCCCACCAGCAGCATAGCGGCGCCGCAGAAGACATGGAACTTCGCCACCCGCCGCGAGGACATCCTGCAGGTGAAGGGGCGCCACGACGTGTGCTTCGCCCTGCGCACCCCTGTCATAGTCGAGGCCATGACGGCCATAGTGCTGGCCGACCTGCTTTAGCGGCCCCGCAATTTGCAATCCGGAAATGAAAGAAACAGAATTCCATTACACTCTGCCGCTCCAGATACGCTGGAAGGACTGGGACCGGTTCAACCATATAAACAACGCCACGTACTTCGAATTCTTCGACACGGGCAAGATCAATTATTTCGAGAAGGTGTGCCCCGGCACCGACTGGAGCAAGTGCGCCGTGATGATGGTGCACGACGAGACCGACTTCGTGTCGCAGATAAAGGAGTTCAACAACATCTCCGTGCGTACGGCGGTCATCCATATTGGCAACAAGAGCATCACCCTGCTGCAGGAGGTGTACAACCACCGCAAGAACGAGGTGAAGGCCCGCTGCGTTTCCGTGATGGTTTACTTCAACAGCGTCACCCGGCAGGCGGAGCCCGTACCCGACTCCTGGCGCAGCGCCATCGCGGCCTTCGAAGGGGATAATTTAGGCTGACAGAACATGGACGAACAGCAGCTGCTCAACGACCTGGTGAACCAGGACTACAAGGAGGGTTTCGTGACGGACATCCGTCAGGAATTCATCCCCAAGGGGCTCGACGAAGACATCATACGGCTCATTTCGGCGAAAAAGAACGAGCCGGCCTGGTTGCTGGAGTTCAGACTGGAGAGCTTCCGCAAGTGGCGGAAAATGGCTCCTCCCAGGTGGGGGCATCTCAGCCGGCTCCCGGAGACGGATTTCCAGGACATCATCTATTACGCGGCGCCCCGCACGGACGGCGGCGAGCCCGACCCGGCGCTGCTGGAGACCTTCGAGAAGCTGGGCATCCCGCTGCGCGAACGGGAAATCCTGGCCAGGGGCAAGGGCGGTTCGGGCTTCGCCCGCAGCGAAGCCGGGGCGCCTCAGACCGCGGTGGACGCCGTATTCGACTCGGTTTCGGTGGGCACCACCTTCCGCAAGGCCCTCGCGGAGAAGGGCATCATCTTCTGCAGCTTCGGGGAGGCCGTGCAGGAATACCCCGACCTCGTGCGCAAGTACCTCGGCAGGGTGGTTCCCAACGGCGACAACTTCTACGCCGCGCTCAACAGCGCGGTCTTCTCCGACGGCTCCTTCTGCTACATCCCCAGGGGTGTCAGGTGCCCGATGGACCTCAGCAGCTACTTCCGCATCAACGCCGCCGGCACCGGCCAGTTCGAGCGCACGCTCATCGTGGCCGACGAAGGCAGCTCCCTCAGCTACATGGAGGGCTGCACCGCCCCCATGCGCGACGAGAACCAGCTGCACGCCGCAGTCGTGGAAATAATAGTGGAGAAAGGTGCCGACGTGCGCTATTCCACCGTGCAGAACTGGTATCCCGGCGACAGGGAAGGCCGCGGCGGCATACTCAACCTCGTCACCAAGAGGGGAGTGTGCATGGAAGGCGCCCATCTCTCCTGGACGCAGGTAGAGACTGGCAGCGCCATCACCTGGAAATACCCCTCCACCATACTTCGCGGGGACGACAGCACCAGCGAGTTCTACTCCGTGGCCCTCACCAACAACTGGCAGCAGGCCGACACCGGCACCAAGATGATACACGTGGGCCGCAACACGCGCAGCCGCATCGTCTCCAAGGGCATCTCCGCCGGCCACAGCGACAACTCCTACCGCGGGCTCGTGCGCATGATGCCCACCGCGCAGAACGCCCGCAACTACAGCGAGTGCGACAGCCTCCTCATCGGCGGCAACTGCGGAGCGCACACGTTCCCGGTGATAAAGAGCCAGAATGCCACAGCCATCGTGGAACACGAGGCCACCACCAGCAAGATAAGCGAAGACCAGCTCTTCTACTGCAACCAGCGGGGCCTCAGCACCGAAGAGGCTACCGCCCTGATAGTGAACGGCTATGCCCGCGAAGTGCTGGCCCGCCTGCCCATGGAATTCGCCGTGGAGGCGCAGAAACTGCTCAGCGTCAACCTGGAAGGGGCGGTAGGCTGATAAAACGAATTACTATGAATTTGTTAGAGATAAAAGACCTTCACGCAAGCGTGGAAGGAAAAGAAATCCTCAAGGGAGTGAACCTCTCCATCCCCGCCGGCGAAGTGCATGCGGTGATGGGCCCCAACGGCGCCGGAAAAAGCACGCTCAGCGCCGTGCTCGCCGGCCGTCCCGGCTACGAAGTCAGCTCCGGAACGGTCCTCTACAATGGGCGCAACCTGCTGGAAATGAAGCCCGAAGAACGCTCCTGGGCGGGAATATTCATGAGCTTCCAGTATCCCGTGGAGATACCCGGCGTGAGCATGACCGCCTTCATGAAAAGCGCGGTGAACGCCCACCGCAGGGCCGCCGGCCTGGAGGAACTCTCCCCGGCCGAATTCCTCAGGCTCCTCAAGGAGAAGATGGCTTTCGTGCAGATGAAGGGCGAATTTGCGAAGCGAGAAGTGAACGCCGGCTTCTCCGGCGGCGAGAAAAAGCGCGGCGAAATCTTCCAGATGGCCATGCTCGACCCCACCCTCAGCATCCTGGACGAGACCGACTCCGGGCTCGACGTGGACGCCCTCAGGATAGTGGCCGACGGCATCAATTCCCTCCGTTCGCCGGGGAAGAGCTCCATCGTCATCACCCACTACAAAAAACTGCTCGACATGGTCACCCCCGACCGCGTGCACGTGCTGAAGGCCGGCCGCATAGTGGCCGAGGGCGGTTTCGAGCTGGTGGAAAAGATAGAAAGCGAAGGTTACGACAGCATCCATGAATAAACTGTACATAGCCGGAATCGACGAAATCCCCCGCCGTCTCACCCAGCAGGACAACGAAGAGCTCAAGTTCACCTTCCTCTGTCCTCCCGGGTACAACGGCAGCATCGACTTCACCATAGACATACTGCGTCCCGGGGTGAACCTGGACATCGCCGGCCTGTACTTCTGCAGCCACGGCGAAAACCAGCGCTTCAACATCAACGTGCGCCACCTGGCGGGAGGCAGCACGTCCAGGCAGCTCTTCAAGGGCATAGTGGGCGAGGGCGGCTCCTGCGAATTCGACGGCCTCATCCACGTTGCCGCCGGCGCGGGAAAGACCAGGGCCCTGCAGGAGAACCACACGCTGCTGCTGAGCGAAAAAGGCGTGGCCGAGACGCACCCGCAGCTGGAAATCTACGCCGACGACGTGGAATGTTCCCACGGCGCCACCATCGGCCGCCTCGACCCCGACGGGCAGTTCTACATGCGCAGCCGCGGCATCCCCGAGGCGGAGGCTCGCCGCCTGCAGATGCTTTCCTTCCTCAGCCCCGTGCTGGAGCGCATCCCCCAGGACAAGAGGGCGATATTCATAGACGGGAGGTTCTAGCCATGCTCTTCCGCCCCAACGTAAAGATCAACCTCGGCCTGCGGGTGCTCGGCGCCCGGCCCGACGGCTTTCACGAGCTGCAGACGGTCTTCCTGCCCTGCTACGGCTTCTCCGACGCGCTCGAGGTGGTGCCATCCACCACTTTCGAGATGGAGATAAGCGGGCCGGAATACACCGGCTGGGACCCTTCCGAAGACCTGTGCGCCCGCGCCTGGAGGCTTCTCCGGGCCGATTTTTCCATAGATCCCGTTTACGTTTCGCTGGAGAAGGGCTCCCCCGTGGGGGCCGGACTCGGCGGAGGCAGCGCCGACGGCGCGTTCATGCTGATGGCGCTCAACGAGGTTTTCTCCCTTGGCCTTTCCCGCGACGCCCTCGCCGGCTACGCCGCCATGCTCGGCTCCGACTGCCCGTTCTTCATTTACGGCTTCCCCATGTACGCCACCGGCAGGGGAGAGGTGCTTACGCCCGTGCAGCTTCCCCTGGACGGCCTTGAAATAAAGGTGGAGGTGCCCCGCGGAGTGCATGTCTCCACAAAGGAGGCCTATGCGGGCCTGAAGGAGTCGTCCGCTTCCCGGCCGAAGTGGAAGGCCGACCTGGACGAGCTGCTCTCAAAAAGCTCCCCCCGGGAATGGAAAAACTTGATATTCAATGATTTCGAGCCGTCGGTTTTCGCCGCTCACCCGGAAATCGCGGCCCTCAAGGCCAGGATGTACGCGGATGGTGCGATTTATGCAGCAATGAGTGGCTCCGGCTCCGCCGTTTTTGGAATATTTGAAAAATAGATGCAGGTCTTCCGCAAGATATCCATATCAGCCCTGTTGCTTTGCCTCACGGCCCTTTCCGTCCTTGCGCAGATAACCAAGGTGCGCGGCCGCGTGACGGACGAGCAGGGAGAGCCCGTGCCCTTCGCCGCCGTGTTCTTCGAGAACACCACCAACGGCATCACGGCCGACATGGACGGTGTTTACAGCCTGGAGATGCGCGACCTTTCCGTCACCCGCCTCGTTTGCCAGATTCTCGGCTACGACACCGTGGTGAAGGAAATCACCCCGGGAAAGTTCTCCACGGTCGATTTCGTGCTGCATCTCACGGACAACGAACTAGCCGGAGCGCACGTGAAGGCTGACAACAAGAGGGCCGGCGCCCTGCTCGCCGGCATAAACGCGAACCGCGCCCGGAACGACCCCGACTCGCACGAGAAATACATAGTGCGGGTGTACAACAAGCTCGAAGTGGACCTCACCCACCCGGAAGAGCAGCTCAGGTGGAATTTCATAGGCAAGAAAATGGACTTCCTCTTCGACTACACCGACACGTCCTCGGTGAGCGGAGTGCCGTATCTTCCCGTTCTCCTCTCCGAAACCGTGTCGGAGCACCACCATACCTCCAACCCCGACGAGACCACGGAGAAGATAGAGGCCAACAACGTTTCCGGCGTCAATCCCGACAACAACCTCGTGAGCCAGTTCACCGGAAGCATGCACATGAAGCTCAACTTCTACCAGGACTTCGTCAACGTTTTCGGCCTGGAGTGCCCCTCGCCCATACAGCAGAACGCGCTGCTCTACTACAACTACTACATCATCGACTCCCTGCAGGTTGACGGCCGCAAGACGCTGCTGGTGCGCTACCATCCCAAGAAATTCATATCCACCCCGACTTTCGACGGGGAGATGCGCATAGACGCGGAAGACTTCGCCCTGCGCAGCATCCATGCCAACATGCGCAACATGGTGAACGTAAACTGGATGCGCGACTTTGTGGCGGACGCCGAATACCAGCGCCTGCCCTCGTCCGGATGGTTCTACAAGAGCGACGGCTTCTACGTGGACCTGAGTCTCGCCGAGCGCGATTCCAGCCGGGTGTTCTCCTTCATCGGCAAGCGCGAGACCAGCTACGGCGAGCCCGATTTAGAAAGCACTCCCGACGTGTCCTTCACGGACGCCAGGGTGCAGGTGGCCAAGGATGCCGGCCACAAGGACGCTGACTACTGGGAAGCCGAGCGCCCCGAGCCCCTCACCGAAAAGGAGAAGGGTGTATATGAGATGGTGGACCGGGTGAAGGAGCAGCGGACGTACAAAGTGCTGTACTCCGTGGTGAAAACCCTCTCGCTGGGCTACTACGAGTCCGGAAACTTCGCCGTGGGCCCCTTCTACAAGATGGCCAGCTTCAACCACATAGAAGGCTTCCGGCCGCAGGTAGGCATACGCACCTCGAACGCGTTCAGCACCACCGACCGTGTCATGGGCTTCGTGGCCTACGGCACGGAGGACCGCACGCTCAAGTACGGCGGCAGCTGGGAGCACATGTTCAGCCGCGAACCCACCCGCAAGCTCACCATAGACGGACGCTACGACTACTCGCAGATAGGCACCGCCAACAGCACCCTCTCCTCCGGCAACGTGTTCATATCGCTGCTGGGCGGCAGCAAGAGCAACCGTTCCGGGCTCATGAGGCGCGTGCGCGTCATCTACGACCACGAGTTCTCGCCGTCCTTCAATTTCACCACCAAGTTCGAGTTCAAGCGGCACTTCTCCAACCTGGTGTCCGTGCCCATGTACTCCCCGGCGGACAGCTCCCGCATAGGCAGCGTATCCACCACCGAACTGCACCTCGTGGGGCGTTTCTCCAAGGACGAAGTGGTGAACCGCGGCTACTTCAAGAAAAATTACCTCAACAGCCTCTACCCGATAGTGACGGTGGACCTCTGCGGCGCCGTTCCGGGGCTGTGGCAGGACAGCTACGGCTACTTACGGCCCGAGGTTTCGGTGAACTGGAAGGTGCACACGCCGCCCTTCGGGTTGAGCCGCTTCTACCTGGAATTCGGAACCATCATGGGGCAGGTGCCCTATCCCTTCCTGCACGTGCACGAGGGCAACAGCACCTATCTCGCCAACCCGCAGGCCTTCAGCTGCATGGATTACTTCGAGTTCGCTTCGGACACCTGGGCCACCTTCTTCTGGAACCACAGCTTCAACGGCTATTTCCTGGGCAAGATACCGCTGGTACGCGAGCTGGGCCTGCGCGAGGAATTCACCTTCAGGGCCACCTGGGGGCGGCTCTCCGACAAGAACAACGGCGACCTGGTGGCCGTCAAGAACGGGGAGATTCCGGTGATAACGGCCCCCATGCTCTTCCCCAACGGCATGCATTCCATGGGCAGGGTGCCCTACGCCGAAGTGGGCGTGGGCCTGAGCAACATCCTGAAGGTTCTCCGCGTGGACTGCTTCTGGCGCCTGACGCACCGGGAGAGCGAGGTGGTGGACCGCGGCGGGCACGACGACGGCCCCGCCACTTCCATCAAGGATGTTTACACGCGCTACGTCCGCACCAAGAACTTCACGGTGAACGTGGGTGCGGAATTCAGGTTCTAGTACAGCCCGGCGGGCAGGTCCAGCACCAGCTCCCGCGCATCCGGATTGACGGACACAACAAGGTTTTCGTGAAGGGGGATGAGCACCTCTTTCTGGGGGGATGCGGCCAGCCTCACGTACAGGCAGAAATTGCCCGGTATTGGCTCGTTCCCGCTCACCGTGCCCACCAGCACTGGCGCCGCCGAATGGCCGAAAGTGGCGGCCTGACCCGCGTCGTACACGCTCCAGCCCGTGAAATCTTCGCCGCCTTCTTCTTCGAACTCGGCGTCCGCCGACAGCTCCAGCCCCACCAGTTCCTCAGCGTCTTCCAGGGAGCTGACGTCGTTGAGGTGGATGATGAAGCGGCTGCCGCGCCGTCTGCACGACTGCACGAAGAAGGGCGTCTGCAGCCCGTCGAATTCGAGGTAGAGGGGTTCGGAAAAGTCGAGCGATTCGAAATCCGCCAGAGGGCTTATCAGCAGCCCCCCGTCGGTGCCGTTCGACTTGAGTATTCTGGCGACAGGGATCATGGTGGGACAAAAATAAAAAAACTCTCCGAATTACGGAGAGTCTTGCCTTGGGAGAATTGGAAACTATGCCTCGGCGGGAGCCTCCTCTGCGGGAGCTTCCTCTGCGGCGGCTTCCGCAGCCTTGGCGGCCTGCTCTTCTGCGAGCTTTGCGGCCTTCTTGGCGAGTTCCTCGGCGCGGGCCTCATTGACCTTGCGCTCTTCTGCAACGGCGGCCTTTGCCCTGGCGGCGGCGTCCTTTGCGAGACCCTCCACCTTGGAGGCTACCTTTGCATCCCTCTGTGCCTTCCAGGCATTCCACTTGGCGTCGGCCTGCTCCTGTGTGAGAGCACCCTTTGCAACGCCACCCTGGAGGTGCTTGCGAAGGAGGACGCCCTCATAAGAGAGGATACGACGGCATACGAGCGAGGGCTCCGCGCCTACGTTGAGCCATGCCAGCGCGCGCTCGGAGTTGAGCACGATGGTGGCGGGGTTGGTGTTGGGGTTGTAGGAGCCGAGCTGCTCGATGAAGCGACCGTCACGCGGTGCGCGGGAGTCAGCGACGACGATGTGATAGAATGCGTAATTCTTCTTTCCGCGGCGCTGAAGACGAATTTTAACAGCCATTTTTTGGTGTTTTAAAGTTAATGTTCAAATGTCCCCTACCCGAGGGGACTGCAAATATAGGAATATTTTTTAAAAAAAGAAGGCAGGACTTCCGGAGAAACCTGCCTTCGTGCGGATGGTGAGACTCGAACTCACACAGGCCAAACGCCCACTACCCCCTCAAAGTAGCGTGTCTACCATTCCACCACATCCGCTTTGGGACTGCAAAAATAGATATATTTTGTAAAATCGCAAAATTTTTGCCCCATTTTTTCCATATCTTTGCGATGTGGATACAAGGGTTGTAATAACCGACGAGCGGAACCGCAAGGCGAAGCGCATCCTCCCGGAGGAGGAAAAGCCGCAGTGGTGGGCCATGAGCGCCCCCTACCAGCGGGAGATGAAAGCCAAGGAGCTGCTTGATTCCCACGGCATCGCGAACTTCGTTCCCATGCACTGGGAAAAGAAGGTGCTGCCCCGCGGCGGCTGGAAGGAAGTGCTCGTTCCCGTCATCCACAACCTCATCTTCGCGTACTGCACCAAAACGCGCATCCAACAGGTGAAAAAGGGCGTGCCGTACCTGCAGTTCCACACGCGCCCGGGGGACGGCGCCGCTGCATCGGACAGGCAGCTGCGCGTGCCCATCATCGTGCCGGACAAGCAGATGGAGGACTTCATGCGCGTGTGCGGCACCTTCTCCCGCCATCTGCACTTTTATGGTCCCGACGAGCTGCCGGACCTGGCCGCCGGCACTCCGGTGCGCATCAAAAGCGGCTCCCTCAAGGGTGTCGAGGGCACTTTCGTCCGCATAAAGGGGCACCGTTCGCGCAAGGTCGTGATAAACATTCCTTTCGTGGCCAGCGTCGTGCCCATGACCATCGACGCGTCCGAAATCGAGGAGGTGGTTTAGGCGCTCCAGGTCGCTTCGTGGCCCTTTTCCGGATAAACGGCTGTCCTGAAACAGCTTGTTTTTAGGTGCAAATCTGTGGGAAATCGGGAATTTATGCCTATATTTGCGTTGCTTCTTAAAAATATAAAGAAGTACCAAATCGTAGGGGTTGGGCCTATTTTTTAAAACAAAGCCGCCAACCTCCTGAGTTTCAGTGCTTTAACGCTGGCTCGGGGAGCCAGGGGTATATACTATGGTCAGTAAATCAGCCCTTCCGGACGGGAGGACGCATCAGGACACGGAGTGATTACAGTCAGGGAAACGGCCATCGAGGGCCTCAAAATCATCGAACCCAGAATATTCGGCGACAGCCGTGGATACTTTTACGAAAGTTTTTCCCAGCGCGATTTCGACGCCGCCGTCGGGATGCACGTGGAATTCGTGCAGGACAACCAGAGCCTCAGCTGCTACGGGGTGCTGCGCGGGCTGCATTTCCAGCTGCCTCCGTTCGCGCAGAGCAAGCTTGTGCGGGTGGTGGAAGGCCGGGTGCTCGACGTGGCCGTGGACATTCGCAGCGGCTCGCCCACTTTCGGGAAGCACGTGGCGGCGGAGCTGAGTGGCGGGAACCACAGGCAGTTCTTCATCCCCCGGGGTTTCGCCCACGGGTTCGCCGTACTCAGCGAAAGAGCGGTCTTTCAGTACAAGTGCGACGAGTTCTACCATCCGGAGGCGGAAGCGGCCATCGCCTGGGACGATCCGGACCTCGGCATAGACTGGCAGCTGCCCGGGGGGGCGGTGAAGCTCTCGGACAAGGACCGCCGCCACCCGAGGCTGAAGGATATCGATTTACCTGTTTTTTGACTCGGTTTTCGCACTTGCATACTTGTGAAACAACCGCAATTTTTTAATCTTTTGGAAGAATTGGTATGAAGATTCTTGTTACCGGCGCCGCCGGATTCATAGGCGCCAATCTGGTGCTGAGGCTCCTCGCCGATGGTTTTTGCGGCGGGCCTGCCGACATCGTCGGTCTGGACAACCTGAACGACTATTACGACCCTTCGCTGAAGGAGTACCGGCTGGGGCTCATTGACGCTTCGGCAGTTGCAGCAGGCTCCCGCACCGAAGAAAATTATTTTTCGGGACGGTGCCCGAAAAACCAATTTTCTTCGGCTGCACAAGGCTCGCGCGCTTCGACGTGGAAGTTCGTGAAGGGGGACATTGCCGACAAAGCCTTGGTGGACAGGCTGTTTGCCGAGGAAAAGTTCGACATTGTGGTGAACCTGGCGGCCCAGGCGGGGGTGCGGTACAGCATCGAGAATCCGGACGCCTACATCCAGAGCAACATGATTGGCTTCTACAACATCCTGGAAGCCTGCCGGCACTCCCTCTGTCATTCTGATTCCTTCTGTCATTCTGAGCGTAGCGAAGAATCTATGCGCAGCGAAGAATCCAGATCCTTCGGGCTTTGCCCTCAGGATGACAGTACCGGTAGGCCTCAGGAGGACAGTTACAAGGGCGTCCGGCATCTGGTGTATGCCAGTTCCAGCTCCGTGTATGGCGGCAACAAAAAGATTCCGTTCTCCGTTGAGGACCGGGTGGATTATCCGGTTTCGCTATATGCCGCCACCAAAAAGAGCAACGAGCTGTTCGCGCACTGCTACAGCAAGCTCTACGGCATTCCCACCACGGGGCTTCGTTTCTTTACGGTCTATGGCCCTGCCGGCCGTCCGGACATGGCCTACTTCGGCTTTACCAATAAGCTGCTGGCAGGCAAGACGATACAGATTTTCAACTACGGCAACTGCCGCCGCGACTTCACCTATGTGGATGACATTGTGGAGGGCATTGTACGGGTGATGGCGAAGGCGCCCACCTGTCATTCTGAGCGCCCCCTCTGTCATTCTGAGC
>FLNY01004422.1_pt1 | contig 17179 bp, 8 predicted proteins | sample 1140381 | NCBI WGS metagenome assembly FLNY01 (sample SAMEA3878172, study PRJEB12797) | bioreactor metagenome | biome: Moose rumen | place: Sweden | collected 2011-10
CTAAACTCTACACTCTACACTCTAAACTCTACACTCTACACTCTACACTCTACACTCTAAACTCTCCTCTCACACTCTAAACTCTAAACTCTACACTCTACACTCTAAACTCTTTTAATACATCACCTTCTTCCCTTTGTGTATATAAATACCTCTTTCCGGCTTACTCACCACACGGCCCTGCAAGTCATACCAGAGGTCGTTGCCGCTGCTCTTTTCCACGATGTCCTGCACACCGGTAATCACCGTGTTGTCATCCACATAATACAAGCGGACATTGTCCAGACAAGTCCATGAGTTGGCACAAATCAGATACTGACGGAATCCTATCCGCAAATCACTCACTTCCTCAAGCACAAACTCCACAGACGATGTCTTATACTTGCCGTCTGTGAAGGCTACATTGGCCTGATCCACATTGTCAGGGTAGGTGTAAGGGCTATAGGTGAAGCCGCTCTCGTCATACAGCGACCTCATCTCAGTCGTCATGACATCTGTCCATTGGCGGGTCACCATTCCGTCGAAACCATAAGCGGCGTAAGCCTCGGATGGATACTCCACACGACCTTCATTAAATCGCTGATAGGCATTGGCGATGTCGCCGTCACGGTAGAATCCCTGCCATTCCAGACGATAAGTACCGGCTGGCATGTTTCGTAACACCTGGAACGTGTCGAACACCTTGTAGAATTGCTCCACCACCGTACCAGGGGCAGCACTCAGCGTCGTACCTTCCCAGCCTTGACTGCCTTTCGAGAAGTCTGGGTTCACCAGCAACGACGTGATATCCACCTCCTTGCCGTCACCAATCAGCTCAACGGCCTTCGGGTCGGCATAAGGGGGGGCTAATTCCTCTTCCACCACTTCCGTACCTTTCTCACAGGTCTCATTGTAAGCGGTCTGAACCTGTGCGGCACTCAACGTCTCGCCATATACGGCAAAGTCGTCGAAATACACGCCGCTCATCATCTTGTCGCTGGCAAACGGACTCCTGCCAATCCACGCAGTGGTGCTTGGAACCAGTGATATCGCACTCTCATTAGTAGCCTCACTGCCGCGAAGCTGACCGTCAACATAAATCTTCGTCTCAGATGCGTCACAGGTGACGGTGACATTATGCCACACGCCCTGTGTCAGACCGGAATTGGACTTCACTGCGGTGGTGCCGCTTCTCACTTTCTCGAAATACCAGTTCAGATTATTTGGCGGACTCACCAGGCCGTAATACTGACCGGTTCCGTTGGCGATGGCCCATGCCCAGCAGAAACTGCCGAAATTGCCACTGTCACCAATCAACAAGTTGAAGGAGACGGACCACTGATTGCTGTTAAGCGCCTCACCGATCTTCCGTGCGGCTTCATTACCCATGTCCAGATAACCGCCACTGCTGCCCGATCCGGTAAACAAGGAATGGCCTTCGCCTACAACCTCCAGACTGGCGTCGCCCGAAAGTGTGGCGGAAATCCCATGGTTCACCTCAGTCGGCTCATCCTGCTCGAAATCATAATAATAGAGTGGCTCCGGCAACGCTTCCGTTTCCTGAGGCGCCTCTTCCGACGCACTGCTCAGCGGAATCCGCATCACAGTGAGAGAGTAGGCGGACACCTCCATCGTGAAGGCGTCGGGAGTGCTGCCGTCAATACTCAGCACGCTCTCTTTCGGTCGTACACGGGTGGAGTTCGTCATCGTGTTTTCTGCGTAATTGTCGGTATGGCTCATCGTGTTCAATACGATATCTCCTCCGATGGTGGCGTCGCTGAAACGGAACACGGCTGGCACAGCGTTGCCGTTATAGTTGATCACCTTCACGATGGCGGTATCGGCCTGCTCGTTCACCGAGGCACAGGCATAAAGGGCTTTCGAATCACTGCTGTCGAGCACCACATCGAACATCCGGGCATCGTCAAGATAACATTTCACGTTGTCTCCTGTGCGGACCACCTTGATATGATAGGTCTGACCGGTCACGATATTTCCGCTGCTGGTGCTGAGCGTGCTCTTATTACCGCCTACCGACTGCTCCACAGCGTGCTGGCTGTTGTTCCAACCGCCCAGGTTCCACCATGCATAGTTGTTATTGTCGGCATAGGCAAAGGTGATGAGGAATCCCTCGCTACCGCTGTTCTTCACGGCATCCATCTCTATCGTGCAGTCACCAAGCTCAACATCGGTGAAGACCGTCGTCGTACCCTGGGCGCTGCTGCCGGAGTTCACGGGGTCGGCATGCTCATATACCACTGTGCCTGTGGCGTCAGTCACCTTGATATTGCTGTAGGTGGCGCTGGTGTTCCATGAACCTACGCCGAAATGAGTAAATTCGATATTGGGGGTGTTATGGCTCTCTTCCCAGGTGATGTTCTGATAACCCACCACCGACGACATCATCTGCTGGGCCCAGTAGCTCGGAGTGCCGAAACTCTTGTAACAGTTGTAGCGGATCATGTCGGGCGACCAGTTCACTGCGTTCTCGTTCACGAAAATCGGGGCGTAGCTGGACATCTTCACCACGTCGGAGTTCACCTCCATACCGGCCATGAAGATAGCTTCGCCCAGAGCGGCTTTCAGCGTGCCGGTACTCCCGTAGTCACTTGTCACGGCATACTCTCCGCAGTAGATGCCCTGGCTCGTGCGGCTGTAGTTGTCATATTTGTGGTACATGTTGGCAAACCAGTCGGGATTGCGGTAGAAATGCTCGTCGAGCAAATCCACAGGGTAGGGGTTGCGCCAGGTTGGATAGTCGGAACCCCAGTCGGTGTTACCAACAAAGATAATATAAGGATAGCGGGCGTGGATGGCGTCGTAGAACTGCTTGTAACGCTCGGCGTAATGGTCGCTCTGGTCGCTGTTGCCGTTCGATGTGTAGTTATAGTTCTCGTTGCCGATTTCCATCAGCCGCAGGTTGAACGGCTCGGGATGACCGGCGTCGGCGCGTAGCTTCCCCCAGTAGGTGGTGGTGTCGCCGTTGCAGTATTCAATCGCGTCAAGCGCCTCCTCTATATAGCCTTGGATATGCTGGTAGTTGTCATACCAGCCGTGACCCATGCCTACGTTCACCACGAACAAAGGCTCGGCGCCGAGATCTTCCGAAAACTGCAAAAACTCATGGAATCCCATCCCGTTGCTCACAGGATAACCCCAGTGCGAATTGTAAATGCCACGGCGCTCTTCTACCGGACCTACCGTGTGTTTCCACTGATAGCGGTTTCCGCCTTCTATGTAGCAGCCTCCGGGAAATCGCATGAATTTCGGATGTAGTGCCTCCAGCTTCTCGGCAAGGTCAATGCGCATACCGTTCTCACGTCCTTTATAGGTCGGCGGAAACAGACTGATGCAGTCGAGGAAGAACGTACCGCGCTTGCTGAAACGAACGGAGAACCAACCGTTGGTGTTGCTCTTCGTCGCTGTAATCTCAGCAGTGTATTTGGTCCATTCACCGGCATTCTCCACCTTTACCGACGTTCTGCCTAACGACTCGCCGCTCTCGTTCTCCAGCGTGAGATACATCGTGCCGGACCAACTCGCGTCTTCTGTGCGTAACCACAGAGATGCCTTGTAGCTGGTGCCTTTCACCACGTTTATTCCCCAGTAGCCGATATTACGGACGCCTCCGTTCGAGGAGTTGGCTGTCAGCTTCATCGCGCGGGTCTGAGCGCCGTTGAGAAGATTCGTGACCGTAATGCCATAGCTGGCACTGCCCACAACCCACCAGTAGTCGGGGTTGTTGCCGTTCTCTTCCATCGAGCCGTTCCGAATCAGCTCTCCATAGATACCACCGTCGCCGGCATGGTTAATCTCTTCATAGAAGATACCATAATGCAGGTCGCCGAGCAACGGCCCGCGTTTCGATGTGCTGAAAGTCAGCTCCGTCTGACCCCATGCGCTCAACCCACTCACCATCAGCAACACACAGCAACCGATGGCCTGTATCTTCCTCTCAAATAATCGATATATCATTCTCATATTATATTGTCTTTTTATATTGTCTTTTTATATTGTTTTTTTGCCTTTTATGTCTTTTTGTCTTTTCTTCTCTTTCTTTTCCAGTAAGCCGAGCTTCAGCTCGGCCCATAACCCCATAACCTCTCCCCTCTACCTGCAAATATACTCATTTTTCATTTACTTTACACTTTACCATGTCTTTTTTTCTCCTTTTTCTCCCTTTTTTTAAAAAAAAGCGCTCCATCCTTTGTGTTTTTCGTTTTTTTCCTTACCTTTGCAAAAGTTTTTAGAAAGACTATGTTTTTTGACTATCTTTTCGTTGTCGAAAAACAGCATAAAATCCAAAATTTAACACATTTACAGAACAAAAAGGATTCAATATATCCTTATCATACCATGTTTACGTGGCAGTGATTTTTGCATTGGGCATAGGGCATAGGGCATAAAGCCTGTCCTTCCGGGCATTTTGGAATACTGCCAGATTCAATTCCGAATTATTATCATTTTTATGCAATACACAAAAGACCAGTTAAGTGGCATGAGCGTGGATGAATTGCGCAATATTGCCGAGGAGTTTGGCATCAAGACAGCTAAACTCGAACCAATGGATATCGTTTACGAGATTCTTGACAAGTCTGCCATCGCTACAGCTGCCGATAAAGCGGCTAAACAGTCTGCGGCAGGCACAAGAAAACGTACCAGGATAAAGACAGTCGATAGAGTCTATTCTGCTTCTCAGGATAAGGCCAAGAAGGTGGATAAAACCATGAAGGTCAGTGTCGATGATTCCCTTTTCGCTTCCCTCTCCGACGAGGAGAAGAAGATGATGGAGCAGGCACAGATCGACGAGAAGGCGGAGGAGGCGCAGAAAGCTGCTGAGGCACAGAAAACAGCTGAAGTGGCTGCTGAAAAACCTGCCGAAGAGGCTTCGAAGAAAAGGACGCGCAAAACAAAGAAAACTGAAGAACCTGTAGAAAAGGCGGAGGCTACGGTAGAGACTCCAACAGAGACTCCTGACCAGGCTCCTGCCGGAGAGACGCCGAAAAAACGCACTCGCAAGACAAAGAAGACCGAGGAACCGGCTGAAACGGAACAGAAGGAGGACTTCGTTGTTGTAGAGATGAAGCCGGCCGACGAACTGCCTGAACCTCAGCCTGCGCCAGCGGCTGAAACGCCGGCGGAAAACGCAGCGGAAACCCCTGTGGCAGCAAACAAAAATGTGAGAACGTTGGCTGATGTTCCGCTCGAGAATGGTTCCGACTTTATCATCATCGACGACATTCCGGCAGAGGAATATGTTGTAGGACGCAACATCCTCGACATCATCAAGGGAGCATCCGGCAAGCCGGTTAACAACATGCAGCCCAACAACGGACGGATGAACTCACAGCCGCAGGAGCAGATGCCGAAAGAGAAAGCCTACGACTTCGGAGACATCCTCACTGTCTGCGGTGTGCTCGAAGTGGTCGATAACTACGGATTCCTACGCTCGGCAGACTACAACTACCTCGTTTCGCCCGACGACGTCTATGTCAACCAGTCACAGGTGAAGCAGTACGGACTCAAGACGGGTGACGTGGTCGAAGGTACCACCCGACCGCCGAAGGAGGGGGAGAAATTCTTCCCGCTCATCAACATAAAGAAAATCAACGGATGCAACCCGACGGTCATCCGCGACCGGGTTTCGTTCGAATACCTCACACCGCTCTTCCCTGACGAGAAATTCAACCTCTGCTCGGGCGACTCACGCGACACGCCTTCTTCTCGTATTGTTGACCTCTTCGCACCGATCGGTAAAGGACAGCGCGCGCTTATCGTGGCTCAGCCGAAGACGGGTAAGACCCTACTCATGAAGGATATCGCCAACTCTATCGCCCGCAACCATCCGGACGCCTACCTCATGATGCTCCTCATCGACGAACGGCCTGAGGAGGTGACGGATATGGCGCGCACAGTAAGTGCGGAGGTGATCGCATCTACCTTCGACGCTCCGGCGGAAAACCACGTCAAGATTGCAGGACTGGTGCTGGAGAAAGCCAAGCGTATGGTGGAATGCGGACACGACGTGGTCATCTTCCTCGATTCCATCACGCGTCTGGCACGGGCATACAACACTGTCAGCCCGGCATCAGGTAAGGTGCTCTCGGGTGGTGTCGACGCCAACGCGCTCCAGAAACCGAAACGCTTCTTCGGCGCGGCTCGTAACATCGAGAACGGCGGATCACTCACCATCATCGCTACAGCGCTCATCGACACGGGCTCTAAGATGGATGAGGTCATCTTCGAGGAATTCAAGGGTACAGGTAACATGGAGCTCCAGCTCGACCGCACTCTCTCCAACAAACGGGTCTTCCCGGCGGTCAACCTCATCGCCTCTTCTACGCGTCGCGACGACCTGCTTCAGGATCAGACCACGCTCAACCGTATGTGGATCTTGCGCAAGCATATCTCCGATATGACGCCGCTCGAGGCCATGGACTTCCTCCTACAGCAGATCCAAAACACAAAGAACAACGACGAATTCCTACTCAGTATGAATGGATAAACACGTCATATTGTTTGTAATAGTAGAAAAATCCGGCTTTTTAGTCGGATTTTTTTATATTTATAAGGATAGAACACTTGTTTTTTGTTTTTTTTCGTAACTTTGCAAAAGTCAAAAAATTGCTAAACTTACTAAATGAAACATCTGATTTCTTTTATAGCATTCTTCCTTTTTTCATTGCATAGCATGTTAGCACAGGAGGTGACAACGGATGTGTCATCCATCCCGTACAATTTGAGGCTGACAACTCAGCAGGGAGAATATTATCTCAACATCGTCAACGGTGCGGCCTATATCTCAGAGCAACCGCAGGATTTACTCCTTATTGAACAAGAGGATGGCTCTTTCGGTATTGCCGACACTGAGCGGAACTACCTCATCTACAAGGGTATAGACCGATGGACGATGACAACGGACACCGAGCCGTATAACTGGACGCTCGCCGCCATGCCTGATGGGGGCTACTCCATCACTGGTGTGAACGGACTGCTCGGCACCAACGACTATGACGGCAACACCCCCGGTTCTCCCATCTATGGCGACAAGACCGTGGAGAACGGGAATGTGGTATGGAGTATCACTCCTGCTAATATAGCCGGGCAGAGAGAGGAGGAAACGGAATTACCCACTATCACAGTCGCCTACCATGGCGAACATATTGCCTTTGTGGACATACCGTCGTCAATATCGGATGTCACTTATAGTTTGGATAACGCCAATGTGACCCTCATGTCTAATACCACTACGAGAGAATATGCTTATCAGATATCCGGCAAGACCGGTGACGGTTCGCTCACACTGGTTGGAAACTATAAACTCACATTACAACTCAATGGGGTGGAGATCACCAACAGCGACGGACCGGCCATCGATGTCGAATGTGGAAAACGTATCGCTGTAGAACTGGTGGACGGAACGGTCAACCGGCTCATCGACGGTGCAAATGGCACGCATAAGGCGGCTCTCTATTTCTCCGGACATCCTGAGTTTGAGGGTAGGGGAGCACTGTCTGTAAAAGGTAATTCCAAACATGCTATCAGTGCAAAAGAGTATCTGCAGCTGAAGAAGTCTGTCGGTACCATCAATGTGCTTGGAGCTGTTTCCGACGGTATTCACTGCGGAAAAGGAAAAGTGGCTAACGAACACAATTACTTTGAGATGAGAGGCGGCATCGTCAATATCAACAATGTCGGAAGCGATGGCATTGACTCCGATGACTTCGGCGTCATCCGCTTAAGCGGAGGTACACTCAACGTCAATCTCACAGGTGACGATGCTGACGGACTGAAAGCCGACAGTATTCTTCAAATCACTGGTGGAAGTATCAACATGACGGTCGCTGGAAATAAGAGCAATGCCATCAGGTCAAACTATTATGCCACACTTTCAGGCGGAAATATCAATGTGGTCCTCACTGGCGACGGATCGAAAGCGCTGAAAACGAAAAACGCGAATACCACTGTCCTCAATGGAGGAATTCTATATATCACTGGCGGAGAGATTGAGGTGTATGCCCTTGGCGACAATTTCTACGAGCCGGACGACACAACCAAATGTATGGGTATCAGTACCGACCTCGATCTTAATCAGACGGGGGGGAACGTGCTCATCTATGCGCTCGGGCCGGACGCCAAAGGATATAATGTGAAAAGAACCGAACGGAAAAGGGCAGGCACTTTCCAGGTGGTCAAAGCGCCGTGGAAACTCAATCCTTATTCGTTCCAGTATGATATGAGCTCTTATGTGGTTGTTAAGATGGATGAGGAGATGGTGAACGATTATTCCAATCTGGCCGTCGCTGCTTTCATCGCAGATGAATGTGTGGGTGTGGCGCTTTTCAGTAATAATAATTTTGGCGAATTGCGCATTCGCGCCAACTCCACGGAACCTGACTCCATCTCTTTCTGCCTTTATGACTATGAGAAAGAACTTGAAATCAATCTGACTGCTGACCGCGATGTGATCTTTACCCCTAATGAATGTTACGGATACCCTGGCAGCCCGGTCGTGCTGGGTGGCCAGTACCCGGAAGAAAGACTCAGAGGTGATGTCAATCTCGACGGACTCGTGAATATAAATGATGTAGTGGCTATTATCAATGTCATGGCTGGTGATGACATTTTCTTCAATACTGCCGATGTCAATGAGGATGGGAATCGCGATATCAACGACGTTGTAGCCGTCATCAACATCATGGCTGGCGCACAGTAAACTCTAAAACCTTTTCTTTTCCTGTTCACGGACTTCAGTCCTGAAAAAATCAACAAGACAAATGAGAAAACTGATTACCATATTGCTCTTACTCTTCTCGCTGAGCGCCACGGCTCAGACCTACACGAGAAGGACAAATCTTCCACACCTCTATATCAATACGTGGAACAGGGCGTCAATCAACAGCAAAAACACGTATATTTATTGCGATATATACTACGTGAGCGAGAATGATGTGGTCACCCATTACGACTCCGTCTCTATTCGTGGTAGGGGAAATTCCACGTGGGGACTGGCTAAGAAGCCGTATAAAATCAAGTTCAAAGAGAAAACTCACTTCCTCGGCCCCAATTTCGCTAATGCCAAGAAATGGACTCTCCTGGCCAATGCGGGGGATAAAACCCTCATCCGTAATGCCATCACATCCGAAATGTCTAAATTCCTGGGACTACCGTTCAGCCCTGCGGCAAAATTTGTCGATGTCACGCTGAACAATGTATTCTTGGGAAATTACCAAATCAGCGACCAGGTGGAGGTGAGAAAAAAGAGGGTGGACATACCGGAGCAGGACTATCCGCTCACTGCCACTAGCGACATCTCAGGAGGATATCTCCTCGAGGTGGACGGATTCAGAGACGGTAACTGGTTCAACTCCTCCAAAGGGGTCGGAATCCGTGTCCACTACCCGGATGATGAGGAATGCTCGTCGGAGCAGAAGAGTTATATCACAAACCATATCAATAAATTTGAGACGGCTCTCTTCTCATCTGATTTCAAAGATCCGGTTCAGGGATACAGACCTTATGTGGATTCGATCTCGATGGCGAACTTATATCTGCTAACCGAGATATCAGGTAATATCGACGGATTCTACAGCCATTATTTCTATAAGATGCCTAACGACGACCGCCTCTACTTCGGACCGGCATGGGACTATGATATCGCTTACGACAACGACTATCGAATCACCAACACCACCTACCGTCTGATGGTGGACAGCGGATATGGCGACGCCAGAACCTGGTACAAACGGATGTGGAACGACCAGGAATGGTTCGCTAAACTGATCAACCGACGCTTCCAGGAGGTGATTGATGAGGGGCTGGAGAATTTTATGTATGAGAAAATCGACAGCCTGGTTGAACTCATCTATCGGTCCCAGCAGGTCAACTACAACAAGTGGGGAATCAGCGGACGTATGTACCATGAGGTTTATCTCTACGGCGACTACGACCAGTATATAACACAGCTGAAGAACTTTATCCACGACCATATCATCTATCTGGAGGAGGCGTTTTCCAACAGAATGCCGGAAGAGCCTACACCACCGTTCTCACCGCGCAACTACTATTACAATATCCGTAATGTCAACTCCAACACGCTCATGGATATCGCGTCGCCTGACGGTAATGCCTATTCGGAGGACAACCTGCCGCCGGACGGAAGCAACGTGTGCGGATGGGCGAACATTCAGGACCGACAGAGTGAATACTGGAGAATCGACCCGGTGGGAGAGTATTTCATGATTACCAACCTGCTCGGAATGGCGCTCAACGACCCTACCCAGGGCACATCCACTGCTACCACCAACACGGGCACACAGCTCAATGTGACTCTGCCGAATGCGGAGGATCCGCGTCAGCTGTGGATTCTCACGCCTCAAGGATCACAGGGCTACTACAATATCACGAATGTATATACACAGCATACCGCTAACCTCAGCGGCGGAAATGCGGCCAACGGTACGACAATCATCAGCTATACCACCGACGACCGTAACAGCACTAGCCAAAACCGACTCTGGTATATCACCAAGACGGATATGATGCTCCCTAAGGAGCCGGACCCGATACCAACCTTCAACCTTGAGCTCGCACAAGGATGGAACTGGGCGGCGCATATCATGGAGTCTCCGCTCAACGTCACAGAGTTCTCTGACAATGCCAAACGGATTGTCGCTCAGACCAAAGAGACTTACAACGACGATAAATATGGAATGACGGGTAGCCTTACCACTCTTTCTGCGGGACAGCTCTTCAAAATCTATATGGAGAAGGAGGCTACTTACTCTTTCGAGGGGGATTTCTGTAAGGTCAACCTCCCTGTGGCTCTAAAACCGGGGTGGAACTGGATCGGCTACACGCAGGCTCAGGCCAACAGCCTCAACGAGGCTGTGTCTGACTTATATGCCCAGGAGGGCGACATCATCATGGGCCAGGAAGGATTCGCTCTCTTCACTTCAGATGTCTGGGCGGGCACACTCACCGAGCTTAATCCTGGTAGCGGATACCTCTATTGGACTGAAGCTACAAAGGCAATTCGGTTTAGCGAACCGGAAACGACGGAGGCGAAAAGACGCGGCATACCGGCTTCCCGCCAACTGGATGGCTATGAATTGAATGCGTGCCTCTATCCGGATGTCATGGGTATCGTCGCTTCTGTACGACAGAACGGGTTCGATGTCAATCTCGATGACTACACCATTCTCGCGTTCGCCAACGGTGAATGCCGTGGAGTGGGGCAGACCATCAACGGACGCTGCTTCATCACCATCTACGGTAATAGCGGCGACCAAATTGAGTTCAAAGCGCTCAACAACCACGACAATGACTTCTACGACATCGTCGAGACGGAGCGTTTCTGCATGGGTGTGAGAGGAAATGTCAACCAACCGATTGTGCTCAACATCTCCGGCACCGACGCTACAGGCATCGAGGATATACAGATGGCCGGCAACGCTGACATACAGGGAATCTACTCCCTCTCCGGTGCCAAAGTGGCAACAACCACCGACAACCTACTTCCAGGCACTTACATCATCATGTACACCAACGGCGCATACCGCAAAATCCACCTGAAGAGATAAGATGTAAGAACAACAAAAGGCTGAGCACCGCTCAGCCTTTTTCTTTTTCCGTCCACTGTCAACCCTACTCGGAAAACTCCCGAATCTTCATACCAACAACCGTACCCAGGAGACTTCCGGCCTCCGACAGCTCCTCAGCTCGGTCCTCACTCGGCTCAAAACCGTCAGGCAGAACCAAAGTGCTCACCGATTCCAGCTCCGTTATAAGGTCCAAAAGCTCTTCTTGCGTACTCACCTCTTTCAAATTCTCTGTATAATCCGTAAGCAGTGTCAGCGCACGGTCGTTCAGATCCTCAATCTCCAGGTACTTCTCAGCGAGAGCTTCTGTTTCTGCGGCAGCTGTCGCCTCAGCCTCTTCCTCTGCAGTCAGCACTCCGAATCTCTCACGTAGCTTAGCGTCGTTTTCATTGAATGCCTCCATAGTGGCAGAGATCCGGTCCATCTCAGCGTCTGTCGGCTCATAGTCCGGATATTGCTTCTCCAGCTCACCGATCTTAGACAGCATCTCCGACGACAGATCCACATACTGGGACTTACTCTCTGCAGCTCCCAGCGCCTCCTGGTAACTCTTAAAGATACCAATCAACGCATCAGTGACTCCGCTCTGAGCATAACCTGCCACCGACACCATCATCAGCATCAGAAATAACACTTTCTTCATCATTCTATATTTTTTTAAGTTAATTACCTGTCTCCTCCTTCCCTCGCACCGTAGCCCATCCGCTTTGTCCTGTCTTTGCGTATGCTGCAATATTGTTGCGGCAGTACACCTCCTTCCCTCGCATCATCACTGCGCCGTGAAATAGCTGTTGGTTCCGAAACTCACTGTAGTCGTTCCGGTAGCGCTGCTGCCAAGATACAGCCCATGCCATTCCGTAGTGGCGTCAGTCGGCTTAGTGGTAGAATACTTCAGGTAGTACTTGCTGCCCTTCACCATGCCTGTGGCGGTAAACAATGCCAAGCTGCTGCTTACGGAGCTCTCAAAACTGTAGGTGACAAGGTTCTTGCCGCTCTCGTTCGACAGCGTGTAATATCTGCCACTGGTATAGCTGATTGTGCTTGTGCAGAAGTAATAACCTTGTTTGGCATTGGAGATGCTGCTGGAGCTTCCTCCGCCTCCCTGGGCACCGCCTGCGCTCAGACCGATACCGGTTCCGGTAATCTGGATATAGCTGTTGTTGTCGCAGTCAAATCCTTCCTCTGGCGCACCTCTTGTGGTATAGGCGAATGCCACTCCGTTGCCGATCGTGATGGCTCCCGTCTTACCGTAGTTACTGTCAACGGCGTCATTGCCATTCGACCAGCATACGCTCACTCCACCGTTGAAATAAATGCAGCCGCTGGAGTTGATGCAGTCGTCGTAGCATTTGAAATAATGCTGGCCGCCCTGAATATCCACGATGGTCTTCGATTCCAGACCCTCAGCGCCGTCGGTGGAGGTGTAAATCTCGGTGGTTCCACCGTAAATCACAGCCGTACCCATCACCTTGATGCCTTTGGCGCTCGAACCGCTGCTCTGCTGGCCGCCGCCAGGACCCCAGCCACCGCCGCCACCGCTGCTGCCGCCGAGGCTGCTGCCGGAGGTGGTCACCTTGAGGGTCGGACCGTTACCTCCGCTAGTGCCCTGCGTATAGGTGCCGGCGCTCTTGATGCCTTTGCCGCCGGTACCGCTGGCTGTGAGCGTGATGATGCCTGCGTTGAGCTTCACCGACGTGTCGGCTTTTATACATTTGGCGGTGTAGGTGTCGCTGGTGCCGCTCACACCGGCTCCGCTGTTGGTGATGGTCAGCGTGCCGCCGTTGGTCACCACGTTCTTTGCGCTGATTCCGCGGCCGGCACTGCCTTTCACCGTCATCGTCACGGTGCCGCCGTTCAATGTCAGGTCATCACATTTGATGCCTGAACTGTACGACGCGTCACTGTTGATCACTTGCATGGCACCGCTTGGATTCAACGTGATTGTGCCGCCGTTGATGGTGATATTGTCTTTCGACTTGATACTCTTGCTCATCGCACCGCTGTTGCTCACTTCGATGGTTCCGCCGTTGATTACCATGTCGCCGTCGCTCTTCAGACCGATGGCATTGTAGCCGGTGCCGTTCTCCTCGCTTGTGTCGCTCGTACCGCCATATTGGTTGGTCACGTTCGACAGGGAGTAGGTGCGTGTGGTACCACTGGTTGTGTAGCTGTTGGTCACACTGTAGTAGATGTCTGTTCCGTTTGGCGCGCTGAATGCGGCGGTCCTGATCACGTAAGTGCTGCCGCGGCTGGTATAGTTGTCACCTTTTATATAATAGGTGTCGCTCAAATCCAGATTCTTGAAATCGTAATAATAGAACGTGAGGCTGGTATATCCGCTGCTCTTGGTCACCGTACTGGTGAGCGACGTGATCATCGTGCCGCTGCTGTTATATAGCACAGGGTTCTTCCATACGATATTGCCCTGGCCGCCGGGACCCATATCGCCGCCTCCGCTGCTGGTGAGGCTGATATACAACACGTAGGAACTCTCGCTGTCACTGCTTCCGCCGCTCACGTTCTCTGCAACTCCTCCACTGCCGTTGGCTTTCACGGTGATCTTTGTCGTGGCATTGCTCTCGTCGATGGTGAGCGTGCCTTCAGCGCTGATGCCCTTGCCGCCGGCGGCGGTGTTGGTGATATCAACCGTTCCGCCGGTGATGGCGATATTGCCGTCGGCCTTCATACTGGTCGGATAACTGATATCGGTGTCGGTCGTAGTGATGGAGCCGGTCTGAACCACGGTCACAGTGCCGTCGCTCATCTGGATGTCGCCGGCGGCTTTCAGTCCCTTCACGGCGTCGGCGGTCGGCTTCAAGGTCATCGCACCGCCTGATATATAGATGTTGCCTGAGTCTTCATCCTCATGGTCGGTGGTGGCGCCGGTGCTGGCGGTGCCGTCAAGCTCCACCTGAAGGCAGTCGTCGCCCACACCGCTCACGTTCACCTCACCGCTCTCCATCAGGAAATACTCGGCTACATGGATGCCGTCTTTCTTGGCTGACAACACGTTGATCGTGCAGTTCTTCACAGTCATATACTCACCGCTCTTTATACCGTGGGCGTCACTTCCATAAGCATATACGTTCAGCACGCCCTTGCCTTTGAACTCGCTGTGACCCTTCACCACCAGCGCTCCCTTGGCTGCGTTCTCTGTTCCGTCTTTCAACGTGTTCTCAGTGTCTTTCTTCACGCTGATGTCAATCCGCTTGCCGTCCTGGATATTCAAGGCGGCTCCGCTCGGGTTGGTCAGCGTCACTCCTTCAAGCTCCACGGTGGCTTTGTACGAGCCGCTCATGTAGAACTCACCGTCGTCACTGCTTCCGCTTAGGTTATAAATAATCTCTCCGCAGGTGTCGTCACCAACGGCCGTCCCCTGGGCTACCACCACATGACCGTCGGTCTCCGTGGCTCCTATATACTGGGCGATATTACCGGCTACATAAACCATCGTCGGCGCACCGTACACCGCCCGAACCAGGTTGTCGGTCACCGTGCTCTCGTCCACATACATGCTGCTGACATCGCTCAGCGTAAACACCTTATTTAATATGGTAAGTGTGGTGCCGTCGGAATAGACCATCTCACCGCACTGGCTGGCAGGGAACTGATAAACCACATTGCCCAGACGCACGTTCAGCACAGGCTCACCTTCGGTGGTTGTGCCGCTGCTGCCTTCGCTGCTCTCGCCGCTGGCCATGATATTAATCACCGCCACCACGTCGTTGATATCCACCTTCTCATCATCATTAACGTCGGCATAACGCCAGCTTGCCGTCCCTGCCATCTGGTTGATGATGGCCACCACGTCGTTGATATCTACCTCGCCGTCTTCGTTCACGTCACCTTTCAGATAGGTGGTCACGTCACTGTCGCCGAAGAACATCTTCGTCAGTTTCGACAAGGAGAAACTGGTGCTTCCCCCGTCGTAAACCACGCTCAGGCTGCTGCCGTCAACGGTCATACTAAGCCCATCCACACTCACTGATGTGGTGTCGCTCTCCGACATCACAAACGTCAGATACCCGTAGCCGTCAGCTGCAATCGCGGCTACCGACACCACCAGTCCTGCCAAAATCATACAAATCCTCTTCATTTCTTTTATAGTTAGTTGATATTAAGTTATTTGTTTTTATCTATTTATTTATTTGTTTTATTTATTTGTTTTTTTATTTTTATTTTCGTATGAGGTTATCCCCTTCCGCTAGTTATCTTCGCTATTTCCGCTATTCCCGCTATTCCCGCTATTCCCGCTATAAAAGCTATTTCCGCTATTATTTCAGCTATTTCCGCTATAAAAGCTATTTCCGCTATCTCCTGATTTTGCGTATGCTGCAACAGTGTTGCAGCAATCCACCTCCGTCTCCGTCCGTCCTTTTCTTTTAGTAAGCCGAGCTTCAGATCGGCTCTAAACTCTAAACTCTAAACTCTAAACTCTAAACCCTAAACCCTAAACTCTAAACTCTAAACCCTAAACCCCTTAAACCCTTAAACCTCTTAAACCGTCAACTCTAATTATACATCGTCAGCACTTTCCGCTTCAGCTCCTTCTTCGTCCACGTACCCATCCACGGGATATAAATATTGCCCGTCTGACGGTTGATCTTCACCGGTAGCCATATATACCGGCTGTCAGCCAGATCCTTCTTCTTCCACATGTCGAAGCAGGCGATAAAACGCCCGCGCTTCGCATCCACAGGAATCACATACGTGCTCTGACCGTAGAACGTCTTGTCGGCGTCCACACCCGTGCATGGGTTGCCCAGCACCGTCCACTCGCCCATGATATCATCGGCCACGGCGAGCTCGGCCTCGTTCGGATCCCAGCCCGTACAGCCGGAGCTGAGCATATAGTATTTGCCGTTGTATTTAAACACCGCCGGCGCCTCACGGACCTGATCCGCGAAACGCCTTACATATGTGCCGTCGGGCTTCAGGTAGTCGTCGGTCAGACGGTTGATATGCATCGTCTGGTTCTCTTCCGATGAGCAGAACTGATAACAGGTGCCGTCGTCATCCACAAACAACGTCTGATCCCTGCTCATCGCACCGTTCGGACGGAACGAGCCTCTATATTCGAACGGACCCGTAGGGGAGTCGCTCACAGCCACACCTGCGGCGGCCTTGCTGTAGTCGGCGCTCTCGCAGTGGAACCACATCACGAACTTGCCGGTCTTGGCGTTATACACCACCTTCGGACGTTCAATCACCTTCGACGGGTGAATGTCGCTCGCAGGATTCTCGGTCTCGGGTTTCAGCACCACGCCCTCAAACCGCCAGTTCAGCAGATCCTTCGAACTGTAGCAGCTCACACCGCCGGCATCCGTACGGTAGCACTCCCAGGTGGCCCAGGAGGGTAGGGTGGTCTCACCCACCTTATACTCACCATACCAGTAATACCGGTTACGGTATTTCATGATTCCGCCTCCATGGGCATTGATCGGATTACCTTCCGTGTCCTCCCATATCTGCTGAGGCTTATAGAAGAAATTCCTGTTCTGTGCACCCGCAGCCATCACGCTCATGAAAACCACGGCTAAAATCATCATCTTCTGTCTCATCTCATTATCTTTTTATGTTTATTTCCGTTTCAATAGTTT
>FLNY01004099.1_pt1 | contig 17165 bp, 8 predicted proteins | sample 1140381 | NCBI WGS metagenome assembly FLNY01 (sample SAMEA3878172, study PRJEB12797) | bioreactor metagenome | biome: Moose rumen | place: Sweden | collected 2011-10
AACGAGAAGGTGAAGCGCTACATCGACTTCGCCGCCAAGAACGGTCTCGACGAAGTGCTTGTAGAGGGCTGGAACGTCGGCTGGGAGGACTGGGCCAACATGTGGAAGCGCGATGTGTTTGACTTCGTGACCCCGTACCCCGACTTCGATATCAAGATGCTCAACGACTATGCCCACTCGAAGGGTGTGAAGATCCTGATGCACCACGAGACTTCCTCGAGTTCACAGAACTACGAGCGTCATATCAAGGAGGCCTACGAACTGATGAACCAGTACGGCTATGATGCCGTGAAGACGGGCTATGTGGGTGACATCATCCCCCGTGGAGACCACCACTATTCTCAGTCGATGAACAACCATTACCTCTATGTGATCAAGGAGGCCGCCAAGCACCACATCATGGTGAACTCACACGAGGCCACCCGTCCTACCGGTCTGTGCCGTACCTATCCCAACCTCGTGGGTGGTGAGTCGGCCCGTGGAACGGAGTACGAGGCTTTTGGAGGGTCTAACCCCGACCACACCTGTATCCTGCCGTTCACCCGTTTGCAGGGCGGCCCGATGGACTACACCCCCGGCATCTTCGAGACGAAACTCTCCACCTGGAGTAACAACACCTCTTGGGCGCGCATCACCATCTGTGGTTCACTGGCCCTCTATCTGACCATGTACTCCCCGCTGCAGATGGCTGCCGACCTGCCAGAGAACTACGAGAAGTACGACGATGCCTTCCAGTTCATCCGCGACGTGGCCTGCGACTGGGACGATTCGAGGTATCTAGAGGCCGAGCCGGGCGACTACATCACCGTAGCCCGTAAGGCCAAGGGCACTGACAACTGGTTCGTTGGCGGCAAGTGCGACGAGAACGGTCACACCGCAGTCGTGAGACTCGACTTCCTCGACAAGGGCCGCAAGTACGACTGCACCATCTATGCTGATGCCAAGGATGCCCACTACGAGACGAATCCGAAGGCCTATACCATCACCAAGCGGGTGGTGAAGGCAGGCGACACGCTTAAACTGTCAGAGGCTCCTGGTGGCGGCTTCGCCGTCAGTCTGATGGCCAAGTAACTAGTCATGGATTGAATTAGTAATAGCAAAAGCCGGTCTCTTCACAGGGACCGGCTTTTGCTAACATAACAATTATCTAACCAATAATTACTTTAGTATAAAACTAATACTACTAACAATTTGATTTGATGAATTCCCGATGAGAGCCGCGAACTCGCCAGGCTCAGCCTTCCAGGCACCAGCCTGATCGTCGTAGAAACTAAGGGCGGTCTGGTCGATCGAGATGCTGACGGCCTGTGTCTCTCCAGGCTGAAGGAACACCTTACGGAACCCTTTCAGTTCCTTGAAAGGTCGCTCCACCGATGCCTTCTTGTCGTTGATGTATAGTTGCACGGTCTCGGCACCGGCACGGTTGCCCGTATTGGTGACATCCACGGTGAAGGTAATCTGCTCATTGGCGGCCAACTGTTTCTTATCTGCCGTCACCTTGCCAAACTTGAATGTCGTGTAACTGAGGCCGTAGCCGAAGGGGAAGAGCGGCTTGGTATTCTGCTTGTCGATCCATCGGTAGCCAACGAACAGTCCCTCCTTGTATTCCTCATCGATGATCTGGTGGTCGGGTCGCCAAGTGCCGGGATAGGAACCAGTGGCATGGGCACCACATTGTTCCAGATTGGCATACCACGTGAATGGCAATTTACCAGAGGGGTTCACGTCACCGGCCAGGACACTGGCAATGGCCTCACCAGCCTCGGAACCGATAAACCAGCCTTGCACCACTGCGGGCACCTTCTGCAGCCACGGCAATTCAGCCCCGTTGCCTGAGATATTGACATAGACCAGTCGTGGATTGACTTTCACGAGGGCTTCGATGACTTCATTCTGGGCGTATGGCAAGGCATAACTCTTACGGTCGTGCCCCTCGCAGTCTTGGTAGTCACTCTTGTTCAGACCGCCGATAAAGATCACGACATCAGCCTGTTTGGCCTTTTCTGCTGCCTCACTGATCAGTTCCTCCTTCGAGCGGGTCTCATAGAGACTGCGCCCCACGGTCACACCGTTATAACTCTGTACGGTGTCGCCCACATAGCCACGGGCATAATCCACCTGTGCATTCTTGAAGCGGGTCTTGATGCCATCGAGGGGCAGAATCTCCCGCTGTACTTTCAGCGACGAGGAACCACCGCCGACTGTCATCATCTTAATGGCGTTCTCTCCCACCACGAGGATGCGCTTGCTGTCCTGTAAGGGCAGAATGCCCTTGTCGTTCTTCAGCAGCACGATGCCTTCTTGAGCAATCTTCAACGCTGCATCGTAATGACTCTCCGAACAGAGGAAGCCGTAGGGCCTCTGGTGGTTCATCGTCGTGCGATAGAACAGACGTAATACGCGACGTACTTTCTCGTCGAGTTCCTTGGTCGTGTATTTACCCTGTAGGATCAACTGCTTGTAGGCATCAGCCAGATAGTAGAGATCGTAGGCATTGGTCTTTCCCATTGTCAGACCGTCTGTCCAACTGCCGAACTCCAGGTCAAGACCATTCGTGATGGCTTCCTCGGTATTGTGGCATCCGCCCCAGTCGCTGATCACTACGCCGTCGAAACCCCAGTCGTGCTTCAGGATTGTGTTCAGCATGATGGTATTGTGGCAGTTGTGCTGGTTCTGATAGAGATTGTATGCGCCCATGATACTCCACGCCTTGCCTTCCTGGACGGCTGCCTTGAAGGCGGGCAGGTAGATCTCGTGCAGAGCACGGTCGCTGACGACGACATTGACCTGATGGCGGTATTCCTCGTCGTTATTCAGTGCATAGTGCTTTACACAAGCGGCTACGCCCTTCGATTGTAATCCCTGCACGTATGGTACTACCATGCGGGAGGCTAAATAGGGATCCTCACCCATGTATTCAAAGTTACGACCTCCAAGGGGGGTGCGGCAGATGTTCACGCCAGGGCCGAGCATCACGCTCTTACCACGATAGAGGGCTTCTTCTGCCAGACTCTCACCGTATAGTTTGGCGAGTCCGGGATTCCACGAAGCCGCCAGACAGGTCAGGGCGGGGAAGGCCACGCACGAATCATTGGTCTGTCCTGCCTGCTCCCATTCATCCCAAAGTACATCCGGGCGTACGCCATGAGGGCCGTCGTCTGTCCACAGGTCGGGGAAGCCCAGGCGTTTCACGCCTGGGCTGCTGAATTTACTTTGCGCATGAATAACGGCGATCTTCTCGTCAAGTGTCATGCGTGAGAGTGCATCGTCGATACGCTGCTCAATGGGTTTCGACTCGTCAAGATAGACAGGCGTCTGTTGTGCCTGTACTGTGGTCGCCATGAGAAGCGACATCGTGAAAACAGCAATTCTGTTCATCTGGCTTGAAGTGTTATTTCTTTTGGAATACGCGGACGTAGTCGATCTTCATCGTAGTGGGCAGGGCCGATTCGTCGATGCCCTTGTAGCCGCCCCAATCACCACCCCATGCGAGGTTAAGGATGACGTAGAACGGGTCGTCATAAGGCCAGTCATCACGTCCTAGTCCACGGTTGTCATAACTGAGTTGTACCTGACCATCGACATAGGTTGTGATGTTCTCATGCGTCCACTCAATGGCATAGATATGGAACTCATCCTCGGCACCAGCCAAGAACATCTCATGGGTCACCTGCGTATTGTTCGAGTGCACATGGGAATTGGCATGAAGACTTGACGATACATAGTTAGGGTTAGCACCAACTTCTTCCATGATGTCAATTTCGCCATCGGCAGGCCAGGAATGGAAGTTCACGGGCATCATCCAGAAGGCGGGCCACGTGCCTTTACCCTTAGGCAGTTTGATACGTGCCTCGATATAGCCGTAAGTCCAGCCCTCCTTCACCTTGGCATAGACACGACCTGAATAGACCTTACTGTCGCTGCCCTTGAAGCAGTTGATGTTCAGTTTGCCATCGACCAGTTCGGTAACTCTTCTACCATCGGCCTCACCGCTACGATAATACTGCAATTCGTTATTGACCCACTTCCAGTCCTTCACCTCATGAGTCCAGTCACTGCCCAGCGTACCGTCATTGGTAAACTCGTCATTCCAGACCAACGTGTAGCCGTCGGGGGTGGTAATCTCTACAGATTCGCCAGACTCCTGTACAACTGTCACTTCTGCTGTTTCAGTACCAGTCTTGAGGGTCACCGTGCCTGTTCGTGAAACAAGGGTCGGATTGGCTTCGGTCGTTATGTCCAGTGCTACCCCATAAGTATTGGCAGAGGGATTAGCACTGCGTTCTGCTTTAATCCAGTTGACATCTGCTGTAGCCGTAAAAGATTCACTTGCTCCCAGCACTCCTACCTGTAGCGTCTCACCACGTCCTAACGAATAAAGTGTGGATTCTGTGACCTGCAATTTCACACTCTGCGAAACGGTGATGGTCTTGCGGGCAGATCCGGACATGATGGTGACAGCACCCGTACGGGTCTCTGTCTCTGGATTAGCAGGAACCGTGATTGTCAGAGTGCCCGTCTGGGATGCTGTATTCTGAGTGGCAACCGTCAGGAAGTCGCTCACCTCACCCGTTCCCCACTCTGAACCAGTCGTTGTGACAGTGACAGTATAGGTGCCACCCTCAGCAGGAGCAGAGATTGCCTCCGTTGACAGGGTTATAGCGGGCATGGTGGGTGTTGGAGCATCATCGCTGCTCCCGCCGCAGCCCGTAAAGGCCACGGCGAGAGTGAGCAATAGTGTATTCAACATGAATCGTTTCATTTATGGTTATGCCTCCTTAAAGATGATCTTACTAATCTTAACATGCGTTCCAGCAGGTGAACCACCGAAGTCAAAGAACAGGCGGATGGCATCAGCATCGGCACCGTCCTTCAGGGTAGCCCCCTTCAAGGTATAGACGTATGGCTCGTCGGCCGTGATGTCGTGGCGACCTTCGCAGAAGAAGTTGCTGTCACCGGCATCTGTCAGTTTGATGGTTACACCTGGGCAGTCGTTATCGGCCTCGATCACAAGTTGGAAGTTGTAGGACTTCGAAGCAGATGCAGTCAACTGGGTGTCGATATGGAACTGACCCTGCCACTGTGAACCGCCCATTCCTTCTGGAAGAACGATCTCGTATGTATCACCGTTCAGAGTAGCCACAGGCTGATTAGGCAGTTCGCCCCAACCATCGTCTGCAAACCAGTATCCGAATGAACTGGCCACGCTGCCGTCATCGACACCCTTCCACAGGTTGTCAGCATCATCGTAGTTCAGCGTCACAGCCTCCTCGAAGTAGATTTTGCTGATCTTGACATGAGTACCTGCGGGAGAACCGCCGAAGTCGAAGAACAGGCGGATAGCATCGGCATCCGATCCTTCCTTCAGGGTGACACCCTCACGCTTGAAGACGAAGCCGTCGGCAGGCACATCCACGCGCTCCTCGATGAAGAAGTTGGAGTCGCCGGCATCGGTGAGTTTGAAGGTTACGCCCGGGCAGTCGTTATCCGTCTCCATCACGAGATAGAAGTTATAGGTCTTAGAAGCACTGGCCGTCAGTTTGGTATCGATATGGAACTGGCCCTGCCACTGAGAACCACCCATGCCCTCGGGCAGTGTGATCTCGTATGTGTCGCCATCGTGAGTAGCCACAGGCTGATTGGGAAGTTCACCCCAACCGTCATCGGCAAACCAGTAGCCGAAGGCATCGAACAGAGAGCCGTCATCCACAGCCTTCCAGAGGTTGTTGCCGGCATCATAGTTCCAGTCCATCACGGCAGCAGGTGTATCGCCACCTTCACCAGGCGTTACGTCAGGCAGTTTGGTGCCATCGTCGTTGGCATGATCCTTCAGGACGATATTACGTACATTGATCACCGTGGGACCAGTAGCACGACCGAAGTCGAGCACGAGTTTCACCTGTGAGAGATCGAGACCCTCAAGGTCGCTCTTCCAGAAGATAACATCCTCACCAGCCTTCAGATCCAGGTTATCGACATCGATGATAGCGTCGTTGTCAGCCTCGTTGGTCAGTTTCACGGTGACACCGTTGATATCTACATCGCTGCTGAAGATGGCAGAGAAGTCGTAGTGACTGGCGGCAGAGATGTTCAGGTCGGTATGGAAGTGAACCTGAGCCTGCCAGCGGTCGTAACAAGCCTCGGGCACGGTAACGGTATAGTCGTTGTCACCACCCTGGAACAGAGCCTCGAAAGCAGCCGTCTGCTCGTTGCCCCAACCTGGATCAGGGTTATAGTAGAACGACATGACGGGCGTGATGCCCTTCCAGAGGTTGAAGTCGCTATTAGGATCGAAGCCCTCGAAGACGGTCTCTGCCTCAGCACTGGTGAAGATGAAGCGCCAGGCGATGCTGCGATCGGGTGTCTCATAGACGAGCACCAGTTTGGAGGCTGTCAGAGACTCTATGCGGAACTTCGGATTCTCATACTGGGCATCACTGCTGATGTAGGGGAATGCGGTATTGGCTGCCAACTGGATATAGGTCTGCTTGGTGACGTTGCCGTCGGCATCCTCCCAGTCATACACCTCGAAACTCCAGGTTGAGGTCTGGTCACCAATAGCAGCATCGAAGTCTGCTGCTTCGGAACCCCACTTCGTCGTACCTGTGTTCACGTATGTCTTGCCGTCGGCGCCGGCACTGTAGTTGAAGGTGCCGCCCTTGCGGGTATCAGCGGTGAAGGTGATACGGTCGTCGTACATACCTGTACCAGCCTTATCATCGGGCTGTGCAGACCACCACTCCGTACCTGCTGTTCCGGCAGGGCCGCAGCCGAGGTGACCCACTTCCTTGTTGGCGAAGCGCCATTCCTTCTCGCAGAGGCGACGGAAATCAGCCGAATAATCGACCTTCGTCTCGTTGAAGGTGAAGGTCTTGGATACCGTACCCTGGCTGAAACCATTGCGGTTACCCAATTTCAGTTCTACGCTATAAGTACCTGCCTCGGGGTTCTGATAACCCACTTCCTGCAGGGTTGAATACTGTGTTCCGTTCAGGATCCAGATGGGATAGGTGCCTGTTGCCGGCGTATAAGTGGCAATCATCTGGTTGGTCTCCTGATCAACGGTCATTTGGAAGTCAACTCCACTGACCGTGGGAATCCCGTTGACGTCTGCACCCTCGAAACTGTCGGGCGAGCAGGCAGTTGCTAAAGGTAAAAGGGTGAAAAGGTAAAAAGGTAAAGCCTTTACCAGCCCTTTGGCCTTGTTATATATATTTGTCTTCATAACTTTTACTTTTTTGATTTTTTACTTTTTTACCTTTTAATAGTTGTTCTGAACCAGTGTCGGGTCAGCGTCGAGTTCAGACTGAGCCAGAGGAATATGCTTCTTGCTCGGTGTCCATGAATTGGTGCGATAGCCATAACTGTCGGGCACGAGTTTCACAGTAGCCTTCTCGCTGACGACACCACTGATGCCCTCGGCACGCACGAGGTCGAAGTAACGCTTGCCCTCGCCGCAGAACTCCAGGTGACGCTCGTTGAGGATATCGTCGATAGTGACGCTTGAAAGGGCTTCCAGACCAGCACGGGCGCGAACCTCATTCACATATCCGGCGGCCTCAGACTGATTGCCACCTGTCTGCAACAACAGTTCGGCTGCGTTGAGCAGGGTCTCCGCATATCGGTAGATACGCTTGTTGTTATTGTAGTTCAGGTTCTTCGATGAGGGGCAGTCCTGGTTGTTGGCTGTCTGCGGGTGATACTTGCCGTGCCAGATGTGGGTGTCCTGATAACGCTCGGTATAGGTATAGCCACGTACGTCCCAGCAGGTAGCGTCGCGACGCTTATCGTTGTCGGCATACATGTTGTAAGTCTCGACGCGCATCGGGAGGAATCCCCAACCGTCGTTACCACTGTCCCAGCCTTCACCACCGGGCCAGCCGTTAGGCGAGCAGAGTGTCGGGAATACGGTGCCACCGGCATGGAGCGGCGTACCCCAGTCGCGCTGGGCGTTATCGTCATCGTAGTTGATCTCGAAGATGCTCTCTGAGCACCACTCACCGCTCTCAGCCCACAGGTCGTTGAAGTCGGGATTCAGTGAGTAGTTGGAGTCGCCGATGATGGCCTTCATATAGGAGAGGGCCTGCGGATAGCGTGCACTGTCGTTTTGGTACATCACCATCTCGGCATAGAGCATGTAGGCCATAGCCTGTGATACGCGACCTGACTCTGCGGCGCTCCAGCGCATGGGGAGTACGTTAGAGGCGATGATGTCCTCCAGTTCGGGCAGCAGGTTGTTGTAGATCTCGTCAGCCGTGATCTGCGGGGCAGTGTAAGGCGAGGAGAGGTTCTCCAGATAGAAAGGCACATTGCCATAGTAATGCCACAGGATGCTGTAGTAATACACGCGGAGCAGACGGGCCTGCATCTCATAACTGCGACGGTTGGTCTCCGAACCGCCACCCCATGAGCAATACTGGATCACGTCGTTACAACGCTTGATGCCGCTGTAGAAGTCGCCCCAGAGCGTACCCAGCGTGTTGTTGCCGTCGCCCTCAAAGTTGAAGAGTTTATGCCAGTGCTGGTTGTCGGAGATACTGGCACCACCTACCCAGAAGTCGTCGCCCATGATCTCGGCGTCGCAGGTCAGGTCGTTGTAGGCTGAGCCGTCCCAGTCGGGCCAGTGCAGCGGAGCGTATGCAGAGGTAACAGCCTCGCTAAGGTGCTCGTCGTCGGTATAATATTCGTTGAGGGGCTCACCCGTGGGATTCGTCACCTCGAGGAAATCGTCACTACATGCTGTAGCCAAGGGTAAAAGGGTAAAAAGGTAAAAGGGTAAAACCGCTTTCGCCAGAGTCCTTACCTTGTTATATATCTTTGTTTTCATAATCTTTCTGTTTTTTTACTTTTTACTTCTTTACTTTCTTACCTTTACAAAGAGAGGTTGAAGCCAACCGTCCAAGTGCGGGCCTGGGGATATACACCGTAGTCAACACCCATGGAAGAACTACTTGATCCGATTTCAGGATCGAAGCCCCAGTACTTGGTCCAAGTGAAGAGGTTTTCTGCACGGACATAGACGCGGAAGCGCTCGATGTAGGCCTTCTTGGTCAGGTTGCGCGGCAGGGTGTAACCCAGAGAGATGTTCTTCAAGCGGAGGTACGAACCATCCTGGATATAGATGTCACTGCAAACCCAGTTCTTGGAGTCACCCAGTTTCAACAAAGGCAGTTTGTCGGAGGTGCCTTCACCCGTCCAACGGTCGAGTACCCAAGTGGGATAGTTACCAGAGGCGATGTCCTGACGCCAGGTCGCATCGAAGATGTCGGCTCCATAAACACCCTGGAAGAAGACGTTGAAGTCGAAACCCTTCCACTCAGCGTCGAAGTTCAGACCGAAGTTCCAGTCGGGTGTCGGCTTACCGATCTTGGTACGGTCGTCAGAGGTAATCTGTCCGTCGCCGTTCACATCAACGAAGATCAGATCGCCAGGATTGGCTGTCGTATTATATTTGGCACTGTACTCGGCAGCCTGTGCAGCGTTCTGCAGCACACCGGCTGTCTTGTAACCATAGAAGAAGGGGAACGGCTCACCGTTCTCGGCACGTGTGCCACCATCGCTGAACTGGCTGATACCGTAGTTCAGGAAGCCCGTGTCGTTACCCAGGTTCTTCAGTTTGTTCTTCAGATAAGAGGCATTACCCTTGACGGAGAAGTGAGCGTCGCTGATGTTGAACTTATAGCCCAGTTCAAACTCAATACCACTGTTCTCCATATCACCGACGTTACCGATGGGCTTGGTCTCACCGACGTATGAGGGAATCGGCATGGTCATCAGCATACCGTTGGTCTTCTTGATGTAGTAGTCAACGGTGAAGGTCAACTTGTTGTTCCAGAAACCGAAGTCAAGACCGAGGTCGGTCTGCTCACTCTCCTCCCACTTCAGATCCTCATTGGCCAGGCCGTTGGCCTTGGAGCCGTAGATCATCGAGGCCTGACGGCCGAAGTAGTAGTTGCTGGTGCCACCAGAGGTCGTGAGCACGGTGTAGCGGAAGTCACCGATGTTCTCGTTACCGTTCTTACCCCAACTGGCTCGGAACTTCAGGTTTGTCAGCCAGTCACGATACTGCTCCATGAACTTCTCGTTCATGATGTTCCAACCAATAGATACTGAGGGGAATACACCATATTTATTATTAGAACCGAAGCGGCTGGATCCGTCACGACGGAGGGTAGCCTGCAACATGTACTTCTCATCGTAGTTGTAACTCAGACGTCCGAAGAGAGAAGCCAGACGATGCTCTACGTTAGGACCTGCCCATCCGCTGACGAGACTCTGCACACCGACGATGTTTCCATCGGCATCCGTGGTCGTCTGAACGCTGCCACCTGTGGTGTAATCCACGTATGGCTTGTTGATATTGATCAGGTTCCAGTGGGAGGCACCAACATAACTGCCCTTGTACTTCAGGGCCGACTGACCAAGCACCACACCGATAGAGTGCTTGCCGAACTCCTTGTCGTAGGTCAGTGTGTTCTCAATCTGCCAACTCGTGCTGTTGGATTTCTCCGAAGAGGCCTGCGTGTGGTCGGAGTTGTTGTTGCCAGAGAAATAGAACTTCTCGGTAGTAGCCGACTCACTGCCCCAGAACGACTGCTCGGCACTCCATGTGAAGTGATACTTCAGGTTGTCCCACAATTGCAGATCGATGGAGAACTTAGGCATGAACTTATGCGACCAGCCCTGTGAAGGACGCTGCTGCATCATGGCAATGGGGTTGTTCTGCTCCTGATAAGAACCTACATAGCCGGGGATGGTGTAAGGATCACCGTTCTCGTCCCTATAGAGGTCGTATGCGCTATAGCGCTCGATCATATCCTCTGCCACGGCACCTGTCAGTGTGACGGGCAGTGTAGGAGCCAGATAGAGGGCTGAGCCGAGGGGAGAACCCCATGTAGAGTTGGTATCGATACCCGTGCTATGGACGCGCATATAAGAAAGGTTAGCACTGATGTCCAACTTGTTCAGGAAATTGCGCTCTTTCGTGGCATCGATGATGTTGAAATTGTTGTTCGAGCGGATGGTCAGACGATCGTAGTTCGACTTGCCGTAGTTACCGCCGACGATACCGTCCTGAGTGTAGTAACCCATAGAGAGATAATAGTTCACCTTCTCCGTAGCACCACTGACGCTTACGTCGTGCTGCACGATGGGTGCATTATCGTTGAACAGCAGTTCCTGCCAGTCGGTACCGAAGCCCTTGATGGCGTTGCCATTGGCATCAACCAGGTTATAGGGGTCAGCATAGAGGGGAGCCTGACCACCGTTGATATATTTCTCGTTCTGAAGGATGGCATAGTCGGTGGCACCTGTCACATCGCGATGCTTCCAGGCGGTCTGCCAACCATAACTGAAGTTGTAGTTGATCTGGGCCTTGCCCATCTTACCCTTCTTGGTGGTAATCAGGATCACGCCGTTGGCAGCACGTGCACCGTAGATGGCACCAGAGGCAGCATCCTTCAGCACTTCAATACTCTCAATATCGTTCGGGTTCACCGATTCCAGACCATATTGGTCGGCGGGCATGCCGTCGATAATATAAAGAGGATTCGTGTCATTAATGGTGCCCGTACCACGCACGCGAATCATCGACTGAGAGCCTGGCTGACCTGATGAAGAGGTGACGTTCACACCAGCGGCCATACCCTTCAGGGCATCATCGGCACGCAGACGTGTCTTACCTTCCAGGTCATCGGCGCTCACCTTGGCAATGGCAGCGGTGACCACGCTCTTCTTCTGGACACCATAACCTACGACAACCACTTCCTCGAGCATCTTCTCGTCTGGCTTCAGATTGATGGTCATACCATTCTGTGCTGCCACTTCCTGGGTGATGTAACCCACGTAGGAGACAGCAATGGTCTTACCTGCATCAACCTTCAGATTGAAGTTTCCATCAAAGTCGGTGATGGTTGCATTCTGAGGATTGCTTTTCTCGACAACAGTAGCACCGATCACGGGCTCACCGTTCTCGTCAATCACAGTACCCAAGATCCCTTGGGCGAACGATGTCATAGACACGAACAGTGTCAGTAACATCAAAATTAACCTGCTTTTTTTCATACCTTGTTTTAATTATGTTAATTTTATAAGTTAGGAAATGTCCTGCGGTTAGGATTTCTGTTGCAAAATTAAGAAAAAAATATAAACGAAATGCGGAGGGAATTTGAAAAGTGGATTTTTATTTTTGAGGTTTGATCCGATATGTCTGAAAATCAGACATATAAGAATTTCGTCCACCCTAAAAAGAGTGGACGAAATATAGAGGTGTAAAAAATACAGTTATCACAAAAAAAGCGAGTATTCGGGCACTTCCCAGGCCAGGGCGGCGGCTCCCAGTACATCGCGTTCACGGTCGTCAAGTCGCGAAATGAGCAATTTTACCTTACCACGGAGATTTCCGAACACATGTTTCTCGAACGAATCTTCCATCGGATCCAGCAGCCAGTGGTCGGCATGTGCGACACCGCCCGTCAGGATGATGGCCTCAGGACTCACAATTGAGGCGTATGTGGCAAGTCCGGCTCCCAGCCAGTAGCCTGTGCGGCGATAGACCTCAATGGCGAGTTCGTCACCCTTGTCGCACATCTCGGTGATCACCTTCGGATTGAGTTCTTCCTGTCCGCGCATCAGCGACGGCTTGTCGCTCTCAGCCATCACTTCCTTAGCCGTCTGAACGATCCCCGCCGCAGCCGTATAGGCTTCCAGACAACCGTCGAGTCCACAACCACAATGGCGCCCGTGATCCACGATACAGGTATGGCCGATCTCCCCCGCATAGCCGCCATAGCCCTTATGGTCGATGCCATTGGAGAAGAAGCAACTGCCAAGACCCACACCAAGGTTGATCACGATGAAGTCCCTCATACCATGGGCAGAACCATACATCCGTTCTCCCAGAGCCGTGTTATGGGCATCATTACCCAGAATGACGGCCTGACCGATACGGTCGCGCAGGATGGCAGCCAGGGGTACCACGCCCTTCCAGGGCAGGTTGGCCGCATTCTCGATACAACCGGAAGTACTGCTGGCACTGGGACAACTCACACCGATAGAGCGGATCGTTTCATAGCCCTCGTTAGACTCTGCGATCGTTACGATGGCATCTGCCAGTTTGGAGGCATACCTGTTCAGGTCAGGATAGTCCCATGTCGGGAAATGGTCGCTGGCAATGATATTGCCACGGATGTCAACGATAGCGTAGGTCGTACGCTCATTACTGATATCGACGCCGATAACGCGCGATTTGAGTTCTTTTGTCTGCATAGTTTATTCGTTTTTAGTTATTCGTTGTATTCTTACTTCAGTCCCATCGAACGGATATAGTTTTCCTGTGGCTGGCAGCGCTCGAAGCGGCTGTTCTCCACATATTGCATCAGGAGATTCCTGAACAAGGCCTGATCTGGGCGGGCCTCGCGCCACTCCTGATAGGTGCCACGTGGTGTCTCAGAATACTTCACCACGATGCTGTCCCACTGCTCTGGCTTCTGGATGCCCATCATGCAGGAGTTGTCCAGTTTCTTGTAGGGCCAGAAGGTATAGCCGATATTCGCCTCCTTCATCACCTTCACGAACTGTGCCTGCCACTCATCGGTATTATGTCCGATCTCGCCCATATACATTGGCAGTCCTGTCTTGTCGCGGAAGTCGATATAGTCCTTGATGGCCTCGGCGGTAGCCTCTCCCCCATAGCGGTGGCAGGTATATATGATGTTGTCGTCGAAGGTCCAGTCGCTGAACATATAGAAGTCAGAGTTCCAGCGGGCACCGCCCAACAGGATGACATGGTTCGTATCTACCTCGCGGATGGCCTTCACAGCCCGTTTGTAGAGGGGTTCCAATTGCTGGTTTAGTTCTTCTTTATTCTCAAAATAGTGGGCGATAGGCTCATTAGCCAGTTCATAACCCAGAATCACGGGCTCATCCTTATATCTTAACGCAATTTTCTGCCAGATATTGCAGAAGAGTTGCTGACTTTTTTCACTTTCCATGAGCCAGGGATAGCCGTGACCGTCGTCGATGTTGTCACCCGTCTGTCCTCCTGGGCAGTCATGCATGTCGAGGATCAGGTAGAGGCCGTTGTCGCGGCACCAGGTCACCACGGAGTCCATTCGCGCGAATCCGTCCTGATCCTTGGTCAGCCCCATGTAGTCCTCATCAGTGAAGAGTTTGTAGTTGAAGGGCAGGCGGATGGTGTTGGCTCCCTGCTGTGCAATGAATTGGATGTCCGCACGCGTGATGTAATTATCCTTGAAGGCCTGCCAGAAGTCGGCAGCGAAGTCGGGCCCCACGGCTTCCTTGATCATCAGGTCGATCATCCAGGGGGAGTTCGTACGGCTCAGACCGAACATATAGCCTTCGGGATTTAGCCAGTTGCCCAGGTTGGTGCCCTGGATAAATAGTTTCTGCCCGTTGGGCTGAATCAAGTCTGGTCCGCTGACACGGACAAATTTCTGTTCTGGGTTAGCAGCGTCGGCTGAGCCTGCAGCCAGCCATGCCGTCATCATAAGAATGAATAGTTTTTTCATCATGTTGTTGTTATTAATCGTTCTTTTTCCTTAGTTCCTCGTTAATCTCAAACAGTTGCTTATTGTTCTTCATCACGGCATCGTTGACCCGATGAAGCGACTTATTGCTCTTCTCCAGTTTCTCGTTGGCAGCCGTCAGTTCCTTATGCGCCTGTGCCAGTCGTCTCCGCTGGCGATTGACCTTATAGAAAAGGAACAGCAGTAACACTGTCAGGATAGTGAACACTATGGCAGCAACCGTGAGGATGTGGTTCGCACGCTCCGTACTGTCCTGATAACTCTTCTCGATAAGATTCAGTACGGGTGAGATCTGAGAGGAGCGCAAACGGGTGTTGAAGGAGTTGTTGCAAAACCATGTGAAGCGGATATAGCGATTCGACCGTTCGAGGTCGCCATCATAGTTCAGAAGTTCGGCTAACGTGATGAGCGATGCCTGGTCCATCACGGCGCACTTGATGTCGTCGATGGCCGACTTGGCGAGCCAGAAGCGTACCATCTCGTTGTTCCCCAATTTGTCATAGACAATATGCCGGTAGTAGGCCGCGTATGCATCCTCATGGGTGCCCTCCGTCACCTTATTGAGCCATTTGTCGCTCACCCTGAGGGCTTCCTGATACTCCTCCCGTGCACAGAGTGCTGACATCTGCAAGTGCAGATATTCGTCGCTCCCTTTGTCGGCCACCATCAGCACAGAGTCTCGGTAATAATCCTGCATAGCGAAATATTTGTCGCGCACCTCGGGGATCAGTGAATAGGCGCCTATCTCACCACAGACATGCATCCAGGCATCGTAATAGTCGGTCAGCCCCTGTGTGTCGAGGACAGTCTTATCTACCTTTGTCAACTGATTGAGTGACTCCACATACATGCTGGCGTTCGAGCACTGGCGGGCCATCAGTGATAGGTAGCGCCCTGTCAGATCTGGGCGATGGAGACTGTCGGCAATATCCACGCAGACCTGTGCATAGTGCAGAGCAGAATCATTCTTATACGGTTTGAACAGGGCAAAGAGGGTCTCAGCATTCAGGAATCGCTGCTCCAGTTTCTGCTCTTCCATGAACAACTTTCGCGCTTTCTTGATCTGATTCTCCCGTTGCGCCACATATAGGGGCGACTGCTCTATGGCGTCATCGATCTGTTGGTAGAGCGCCTCCAGATTCACATTTTCTTCTGTTTCTTGTGCGACCATCTGACAGGATGCCCCCGCCATCATCAGCCACACCACCATGAATACCTGCTTTTTCATATACTTGTTGCTTTTTCCTGCTGCAAAGATACGAAATAATAGCCAAATTGCAACTGCGAGGGATGTGTGATGTGGACGATTTTATCAAGGCTTTATTCTAACGAAATGATTTTCAGCAGGTTGGCAAGACGCTCTGGCTCGAAGAATGTGGACGGGTTATAACAATCAGGATGATGCGACGCTGGCGATACAGACACAAAGGGTCAGATACAAAGGGGGCAGGCACCTTTGTGTCCTTCTGCCGAAATAAACTTTTTAAGTGTTTCTGATATTTAATGTCATATCTCTGGTTAAAACCTTGTCTGCCTGAATGTTATATGTCATGACGTTGCTTTAAGAAACATCATAATTTTATGGCTTTTCAGAAAATTATCTGCAAAACACTTGCATTTCACCTCAAAAATGCGTACCTTTGTAGGCGAAATCCATAACAATACTAACAACCATCGGAACATGAAAATTACGATTATCAACGGAGAAAGAACAGAAAAGCGGTACACGCGCGTGGAACTCGAAGAGTTTGTCGAGCAACTGAGGGACGGCACCTACCGTCTGGGGGATACCGCTCGCGACATCCGCAAGGAGGTATGCTTTGCGGCCGAGTGGCAGAAACAGAACGGGGAACCGAATGTGAGGAACGACAACCAGTTGGCACTGCTCTCGATAGAGAACCTGCGCGACCTGGTCACCGTCCGCGAATACATGGATCTGGCCAATCGCCAACTTTATACCTTTCTTTGTTTTATTGGCCACGACGGCCACTCGCTCCACATCGTCTGCCGATACACCGGCCTGCTGCTTAACGCCTATCGCAAACTCCACTACATCTACTCCTCCCAGTTGGGCACGCAAGTGGCTGACCACGAGCCGACACTCGACGCCAGTTGCAAGGCCAGTTACGACCCGCAGCCCTATTACAACCCCGAGGCACTCGCCATCATGGTATCGGATGAACCAGAGGATGTGCCCGAATACCGTGCCATTCAGGAAGATATCAGCGACTTCAACTATCCCGAGGAGATTCCGGGCATGAGCGTACACGACAGCAGGATGCGCCGCTTCCACGACTGTCTGGATGCTGCCACAGAAGCACACCTCGACGAAGATGACGAGCAACTCTTCGCCACAGCCGTGCTCGAACAACTGGCCGATGGCTGCCGCCAGATGGGACTGCCTCAGGCCTGGTGCGCCCGCGTCGCCTCGTTCTATCCCCGCATTTCCGAACGCGTCAGCCGCGACACCATCGAGAGCGTCTTCAAGTCGGCCTACCTGAAGGAGACACTGAAGACCATTCCCCTGAAGTACACCCGCCCCTCGGCACTGCTCACTTTCAAGACCGAGGCCTATATGAAGGAGCACTACACCCTGCGACTGAACGTGATGACAGGCAC
>FLNY01002101.1_pt1 | contig 17148 bp, 17 predicted proteins | sample 1140381 | NCBI WGS metagenome assembly FLNY01 (sample SAMEA3878172, study PRJEB12797) | bioreactor metagenome | biome: Moose rumen | place: Sweden | collected 2011-10
GCGGAAGCTCTGCCGTATCTCTTTGACAGCTTCTACAGAACAGATGAAGCCCGAACAAAGCCCGAAAACGGCAGTGGGCTTGGTCTTGCCATTGTAAAGGGAATCATAGAAGGACATGGCGGCAGAGTAGAAGCTTTCCTTGACGGCGGCCTTGGGATCCGAATCAGGCTGCCGATCAGCAGAAAGGATGAATCAGATGAAGAAAATATTGATTGTTGAAGATGATATACTCGCCGCAGAGCTGGAGCGTGACTATCTTGAGGCATCCGGGTTTGAGGCGGAAATCTGCGAAAACGGAAGTGACGGTCTTAAAAAGGCCAGAGATGGAGTGTATGACCTGCTGATCCTGGATGTAATGCTTCCCGGAACAAACGGATTTGAAATCTGCCGTCAGATACGGCAGACGCGGAACCTTCCTATCATCATGGTTACCGCAAAGCAGGAGGATGTCGATAAGATACGCGGCTTGGGACTTGGAGCAGATGATTATGTCATCAAGCCGTTCAATCCGGGAGAACTGGTGGCACGTGTCAAAGCGCATATAGGCATTCATGAACGGCTGCTGAAGGATGCCGGTGGGGTGCAGGAGACGCCGGATGTGCTTGAAGCAGGAGATTTGAAAATCCTTGTTCCATATCGCCAGGTTTTCGTGCGAGGCAAAGAAATAGATTTGAAGAACAAGGAATATGAGCTGTTATATTTTCTTGCATCAAATCCGGGTATCGTGTTTTCCAAAGATGTTATCTTTGACAGATTGTGGGGAATGGATTCAAATGGAGATACCGCCACAGTCATGGTACACATTAACCGACTTCGGGAGAAAATTGAAAGTAATCGTTCCGAGCCCCGGTATATACAAACGGTATGGGGTGCCGGATATAAATTTGTCAAAAATACGCCGGTTTAGAAAAAGTTTAGATTCTGTTTAATACCATGTTAGCTCCAGAGTGTAAGATGATAAGCGTTAGAAATAACGAAATAAAACACAAAGGAGCAATCTCTATGGAAAAGAAAAAAATAAACATCGGTGTTACAGATATCATTCTGCTTGTATTAAGTATCGTTTTCCTAATCGGTATACGCACATTTTTCGCGCCCTGCGGTCCAAAGGACGACGGGAGCTGGATGACCTGTCATTGGGCTGGACAGGCGATTACAGGAATCGCAGCGGTTCTGCTCGTGATCTCCGTCATCCACATGCTTGTAAAGGAATCCAAAGTCAAACAGGGGCTTGCCATTGCTATGATTCCTATGGCGCTGTTTTCGGCTATCCTTCCCGGAAACATGATTGGTCTTTGCATGATGAATACTATGCGTTGCCATTCCGTCATGCATCCTGCAACGATCGTGATGTCTGTTTTAATGATTGCGGCCGCTGCATTTGATCTGTTTGTGCAAAAAAAGAAAGGATAATTATACGTTGCTGTTATACTGAATTAAGGTTTGTTGTAATAGCCAGATTGACGCATGAAGCAATTTTGAAATAATAAAACGATGCTCTTTATCTACAACCTTTTCAAGCTCTTCGGCAATGCTGCCTGCTTTATATTGGGGATTGTATTTTCCGTTAAAAATATCTCTGACAACTGACATTTTCTTTTCCTTACTGCTTAATTTGCGCTTATATAGGTGCAATAAAATGATAACATAAAGATAAAATAAAGTCAAGCGATAATTGCGCTTATTTAAGTGCATTCGGAGGTTGACTTGTGAACAGGGATTATGAAAAGAAGATTGGTCAGAATATACGCCGACTCCGCGAAGAAAGACAGATGACGCAGGAAAAGCTTGCGGCAAAGCTGCAATTAAGCGGTTGTGACATTACGCGTTCTGCGGTTGCAAAAATTGAGGTTGGACAACGGCATATTTATCCTGACGAAATTAAGATAATAAAGGAAATCTTAAAGGTTTCCTATGAGGATATTTTTAACTAAATGCAAATAGCATTAAAGGCTGACAGACGGAAGTCTGTCAGCCTTTTTATATCGCTTTTTACAGCGCTTTGTATGCTTTTATCCAGCGCGCTACTTTCTTTTCATCGTACTCTTTGGGCATTTTTGTGCTTACCGCCGAAACGAGCGGTGCGGTCTTTGCGCATTTTGCAACCGCGGGAACGTATTTAAGCAGCGGAGGTGAGGATTTGATTGCGTTGAGCACGTAATCGGGCGTGAGCTTCACGGGATTTCCGCTTGCTATACCGAGCATTTCCGCATTCATAATGCCCTTTTCAAAGATGTAGTCAACGACGTCGCCGCCTACGTAGGTGAATACGGTTTTGATAATGTCGATTACCACCAAATCCTTGCCGTACTGCTGATAATACTCGTATTCGTAATTCCACAGCTTGTTTACCGAATAGTCGCCGTCTGCGCCGAGCACGGTATCCGCAAGAATTTTGCCCGCCTCCATACTCAGTACGATACCGCTGCCGTTAAGAGGAACGGTCATGCCCGCGGCGTCGCCGATTGCGGCATAGCCGTTTGCAACTATGAGCGCGAGCATACGGCTAATCGGAATATCCGCTTTCACGCCGCCTCTTACTATCTTTTCACCCGTGAAGGGATAGTCCTCTCTGAACGCGGCAATAGCTGCGTCAATTTCCTCCTGAGTGAGCTCGCCCGCCTGTGAGAATTTACCGAGAAGAACGTCAACGTAGTCTTTCGTCGTAATAGTCCAGTCAAGCCCCGGGCGGTACATATGGAACATATTTATCGTGTACGGCGGGTCGTTTACCTCGCCCGTCGTATTTTCAAAATACGCGCGGTAAACGTGGAAAATGCTGCGCTTATCAATGGTATTATCAATATTAAAGAGCGCAGGGAGCTTTGAGCGGATTGGGGAGTACATACCCGCGCTGTCTATTACGAGGTCAGCCTCAAGAATTTTAACGCTCCTCGGCTTGCGGATAATAATACCCTTTACCGTATTGCCCTCGGTGTAAGGCGCAATTATCTTCGTTTCAAACTGAAGCCTTGCGCCCGCCTTCTCAGCAAGCTCAACAAGGTAGTTAATAAGCTCCTTCCTGTCCATTACGATAGAAATATCGTCGCGCGGAACCTGAATATTTACGCTGCCGCTCGGATTGCGAAAGCTCTGCGGCTCGGTTTCATATACGATGTCCTCGTCCGGACGCGGAAGGTCTGCCTTGTCAAAGGCATCGTAGGTCATCCAGTCGTGCCAGTCGTGGCCAAGGTCGGCGCGCTTTCTCTTTTCAATCACAGTTACGTCAAAGCCGTTTTTTGCAAGGTGGTACGCCGCGGTAAGTCCGCCGTGACCTGCGCCTGCTACGATAATCCTGCTCATAATCAGACCTCCCTGACAGTTTAATTTAGGATTATTAATTATTCTTCGGGTTGATACTCAATAATATCGCCGGGCTGGCAATGAAGCGCTTCGCAAAGGGCGATAAGGGTTGAAAAGCGAATAGCGCTTACGTGACCGTTTTTGAGCTTGGAGAGGTTGACGTTGGCAACGCCCACCTTCTCAGAAAGCTCATTAAGGCTCATCTTTCTGTCCGCCATTACTCTGTCAAGACGTAAAACTATCTTTCCCATATTCTCACCGCCTTAGAGAGTCTCGTCGGATTCTTTCTGGAGCTCAGCGCCGTACTTGAATACAAGAGTAAGTACAAATACGACTGCAAGAACCAGAAGTCCGCCGAGGTTAAGCGAGAAGTTGATCATCGTGCCGCCCGTAGTGAGTGCGCCCCATGCAGATTCGGCAACGGCTGACATAATAATTACGGGAATCAGTGACCAACCGAAACGCTGCATATTCTTAATTACTGCCTCTGTGAACGGGGTATCACATTCCTTAAGCGCTTTCATAAGGTACTTGACCATATGGAACATCACGACAAGTGCGCCGAAATAAAGGAAGGTGATTACCAAAGCGGCAATCAGCCTGCCCGCCGTAAAGCTTACGGGGTTGGTTTTTGCATTGATTGCTATTCCGTTTTCAGTTTCATTTACGCTGAATTCGGACAGGTCGCTGTCGTCTACGGCAACGGAAGTGCCGCCGCTTTCGCCGAGAATGTCGGCAAAGTTTTCGCCGCCGTCGAGCGTTACGACGTTTCTGAGCTTTTCAAGGATGTTGCCTTTAGCGGTAACGTCAATATTACTTGATACGGTTACGTTAACCTCTTCCTTGGCAACGAGCCCTGTCGCTACGGTGCCGAGCGCTACGGTTACCATTCCTGCAATCAGTGCGATAATCATAAAGATTGAAATGATGTAGCCCACGGTGCCCGCGGTATTAATGTTTTTCTTTAAATTCGTATTCATTTTTCTACCTCCAACGAATAAAATAAATTGTTTAACGTTTATCGTTAAACACACTATAACACATCATTTTGCGTTTGTCAATACTTTTTTAACGAAAAACATTAAATTTTTTATTTTCTCGTTGGAGAGCATATGAAAAGAGCCGTGAAAACGGCTCTTTTACTGTATTATTCTGCTACTGAGAAGCCCTCAGCCTCGCGCTTTGCGGCAAGCTCAGCCTGCATCTTTTTCTTGTTTTCGCCCGAAATCGGGTAGAAGAACATCGGAATTGAGCAGAGCAGCATGCTCAGACCGGGCACGATGGAAACGAGGGAGAACATAGCGAAGTTCTGCCACCTCGGAAGCTCGGTAGCAGCCATAATTGCGGTTGAGGAGAGCATCTTGTCGGGCTCCATACCGATTGCCATATACATTACTACGATACCAACGGTTGAGAGCGCGGAGCCGAGCTTGTTAACAAAGCCCTGGCACGCCGAGCCCATAGCATTGTCCCTGTTGCCCGTTGTGAGCTCCATATAGTCAAGGCAGTCGTAAATCATCGCTATCGAAAGCGTATTGATAACGCCGAGCGGGATACACTGAATGAGGATGAACGGTATACAGAAATAGAGATTATTAGTGAACCAGCCGATTACGGTAGTAAAGATACTTGCAGCGAAGCCCGCAAGACAGGTAGTGATAAGAAGCTTTTTGTAGTCAAACTTCTGCATAAGCTTGGGCATAAAGATAGTTGCGCCGAACATACCTACAACTGCGCAGAGCTGGAATATAGTCTTAACTGTACCTACGGAAGCGTCGATAGCCGCGGTTTTTTCCGCGAGGGTCATTCCCGTAAGGTCGGGACCGATATAAAATGCGTATCTTGCAACGTGGATTGCAGCCGCCTGTACCATATAACGTCCGCTTGAAAGCACGCCCATTAATATTATGAGAAGCAGGGGCTTGCACTTAAAGATACGGGTAAGCTGTGAGGGCTCGCCCTTAGCCTTTTTCTTGACGGGGAGGACAACCCTCTCTTTAATATGGAAGTAAGAATTAACGTATAATACAATACCGATTGCAACAACGGTGCAGGCGATAATGAGGTACTTCTTCTTATTATACTCCTCGGGGTCGGTCGTGCTGATAACGAGGGGAAGCAGGAAGCCCGAAGCGAAGAAGAATATCTCGGGAAGCGCCGAGCCTACGCTGTTCCAGATTTTTGAGAAGGAAACGACGTGGCTTCTCTCGTCTGCATTCGGGGTGAGGATATTGGGAAGGCTCCAGAACGGAACGTCAGCCATTGTATAAATCATACCCCACGCAACGTATACGATTGCGGAATACACCATTAACTGCTTTTGCTCAAGGCTCGGGCTTAAATACATAAGTATAGTAAGCACGGCAATCGGAATAGCCGCAAAGAGAATATACGGCTTCATCTTGCCCCACTTGGTAGTGTGCTTGTCAACGATAACGCCCATAAGCGGGTCGTTGATAGCGTCCCACACTCTCGCGAGCAGCATTAAAAGCAATACGAACATAAGCGGAAGGTGAAGGACGTTTACGTAGTAGTCGCTTATGTAGCTTGACATCATAGCGTAAATCATGCCCTGTCCCATACCGCCGATGGAGAACATCCACAGCTCCTTTTTACCCACGTAGGTTTTGGGAGCGGTTAAATCTTTACTACTCATATAATTTACTCCTTAATGTTTATACCTTAATTATAATTGAAAGTAATTAATTTATCAACTAAAAATTTAGCGGTTTGACATTAAACGGGAGGGTTTGTATAATTAACTTGGTGATATTATGGATAAAATATTTGATTATATACTAATACTCGGCGGTCCGATTGAGGAGGATAAGCCGAGCCCACTGCTTTGTGAACGGATTAAAAAGGGCGCGGAGGTTTACGCTGAAAACGAGGGTACAAAAATCGTAGTATCGGGCGGAATCAAGGGCGAAACGCAGAGGCTCAGCGAAGCGCAGATTATGAAAAACGCTCTCCTCACCCTCGGCGTACCCGAGGAGGATATTATCCTCGAGGAGCAGGCAAAAACCACGCTGCAGAATTTTCAGTTTACAAGGGAAATGCTCGGCGATGCTGCGAAGGTTGCGTTCGTTACGAGCAGGTTTCATATCTGGCGCAGTAAGAAAATAATGAAAAAGGCGGGCGTTTCCTACCTGCCCATCGCCTCACTGAACGGCGAGGACTCCCTCGGCTTCAGAATACGCGAAGCCTTCCTTCGTCCGCTCGCGTTCTTTGGTATAATATGGTAATCGGGTGCGGGCAGAGCCCGCCCATAATTCTTAACTCTCAACTCTTAATTCTCAATTAAAAAACCGCAGCGTAAAAGCTGCGGTTCTTTTTTATTAGTTTTAGCCAAGCTCTGCGAAGTACTTGATTGTTCTAACCATCTGTGATGTATAGGAGTTCTCGTTGTCATACCATGAAACAACCTGAACCTCATACTTATCATCGCCGATAGGAAGAACCATTGTCTGTGTAGCATCGAAGAGTGAGCCGTATCTCATACCAACGATATCCATTGATACGATCGGGTCGGTGTTATAGCCGAAGCTCTCGTTAGCGGCAGCTTTCATAGCAGCGTTGATGCCGTCAGCGGTAATGTCCTTACCCTCTACAACAGCGATAAGAAGCGTTGTTGAACCGGTCGGGGTAGGAACTCTCTGAGCAGCGCCGATAAGCTTGCCGTTAAGCTCGGGGATTACAAGACCGATAGCCTTAGCTGCGCCCGTTGAATTGGGAACGATGTTAGCAGCGCCTGCGCGTGCTCTTCTTAGGTCGCCCTTTCTGTGAGGACCGTCAAGAATCATCTGGTCGCCTGTGTAAGCGTGGATTGTGCACATAATACCGCTCTGGATAGGAGCATAATCGTTAAGAGCCTTTGCCATGGGAGCAAGACAGTTAGTTGTACAGGAAGCAGCGGAGATGATTTTATCGTCAGCTGTAAGTTTTTCGTGGTTTACATTGTAAACGATTGTCGGAAGGTCATTACCTGCGGGAGCGGAAATAACTACCTTCTTAGCGCCTGCGTCGATATGAGCCTGTGACTTTTCCTTTGAGCAATAGAAGCCTGTGCACTCAAGAACTACGTCTACGTCAAGCTCGCCCCAGGGAAGCTCAGCAGCGTTGGGCTTAGCGAAAATCGGGATTTCCTTGCCGTCAACGATGATTGAGCTCTCGGTAGCCTCTACTGTGTGCTTGCCTTCGCCGATAACGCCCGCATAGCCTCTCTGAGCTGTGTCATACTTAAGAAGATGAGCAAGCATCTTAGGATCGGTAAGGTCGTTGATAGCTACAACCTCATAGCCCTCTGCCTCAAACATCTGGCGGAAAGCAAGACGGCCGATACGGCCAAAACCATTAATAGCAACTTTTACCATTGGAATCTACCTCCATAAAATTAATTAATGTCAATTGCTTTTTTGCACTATTATTTTATACTCTTTGGTAATAATATGCAAGGGAAAATTGTATTTTTTACAGATTATACAAAAAGTTTCAAGGAGAATGATAAATTTTTAACAATATGTTTTGCATAATATTTTCTTGCAATATAAAACGAGGTGTGCTATTATTAGTACATTAAAGCGTTAAAACAAAACGTTTACTAAGGGGGATTTATATGACAAATGCTCAGATAGGCATTATGATTTCAATCGTCGTATACCTTGCAGTCGTTGTATTAATCGGCGTTATTTTTTCGAGGAAAACGAAGAACGTCGGCGATTTTTACCTCGGCGGACGTAAGCTCGGACCGCTCGTAACGGCTATGAGCGCGGAGGCTTCGGATATGTCGAGCTGGCTGCTTATGGGACTTCCCGGGGTTGCGTACCTGACGGGCGTTGCGGACGCGGGCTGGACGGCGATAGGTCTTGCGGTTGGTACTTATCTAAACTGGCTCATCGTAGCGAAAAAGCTGCGTAACTATTCGGCTAAAATCGACGCGATTACCGTTCCCGATTTCTTCTCGAGAAGATACAAAAAAAGCAATGTTTTAATGGCGGTTGCGGCGCTCGTTATTATTGTATTTTTTGTACCATATACGGCTTCGGGCTTTGCGGCGTGCGGTAAGCTTTTCGGTACGCTTTTCGGAATTGATTACCACATTGCTATGGTGATTTCCGCTATCGTAATCGTTGGCTATACCTCGCTCGGCGGCTTTAACGCGGCTTCAACCACCGACTTTATCCAGTCGATTATTATGACGGTTGCGCTTGTTGTTGTGCTCATATTCGGCGTATCCCGGGCGGGCGGAGTCGGCGCAGTTGTTGAAAATGCGCGTGCTCTTCCGGGCTATTTTGGTATGCTCAATACCTATAATCCTGAAACGGGTATGGCGGTTGACCATAGCGCGCTGACTATCGCTTCAACGCTTGCGTGGGGACTCGGTTATTTCGGTATGCCGCACATAATCCTGCGCTTTATGGCTATTGAAAATCCCGAGAAGGTCAAGCTCTCAAGGAGGGTTGCAACCGTATGGGTTGTAATCTCCATGGCTGTTGCGGTATTCATCGGTATCGTAGGTCTCGGTATGGTGAACGCAGGCTCGCTCGGCGCGCTCAGCGACAGCGAAACGATTATAGTTCAGATTGCTAATCTCCTTTCTCAGAGGAGTATGCTCTTCGCGCTTATCGCGGGCGTTATACTCGCGGGTATTCTTGCGAGCACGATGTCAACCGCTGATTCACAGCTCCTTGCAGCTTCATCTTCGATGAGCGAAAATATCCTCGGCGGCGTGTTTAAGCTTAAGCTTTCGGAAACGGGCGAAATGGTCGTTGCAAGGGTAACGCTCTTCGTAATTTCCGTTATCGGCGTAGTGCTTGCGTGGGATTCGAACTCCTCCGTATTTGGTATCGTATCGTTCGCGTGGGCGGGATTCGGCGCGGCGTTCGGTCCCGTTATGCTCCTTGCGCTCTTCTGGAAGCGTTCCAATAAATACGGCGCAATCGCGGGTATGCTCGCGGGCGGCGCTATGGTATTTATCTGGAAGTACATTATCGCGGTTAAGGTAGGTGGCGTATTCGCTATTTACGAGCTGCTTCCCGCGTTCATCTTCGGACTTGTTGTTAATATCCTCGTATCGCTTATTACACCAAAGCCCGAGCAGGAAATTATCGACACCTTTGAAGAGGTAAAAGCGATAAAATAAAGTAAAACAACCAGTAAAACAAGCAACAAGCAAAAGCAAAAACGAAGCAAAAGCAAAAAGCAAAACTGCAGCACAGTCCAGACTTTTGGACTGTGCCGCTTTGAAGTATTTACACTCCAAAACGCATGTGTTATAGTGGTATCAGAAAGGACGGTGACCGCTGTGAAACGCGTGTTTTTTGATATGGATGGAGTGCTTGCCGAGTACAGAGCAGACTGCACTGAAAACGATATGAAGGAGAGAGGATATTTCAGGTCTCTCAAGCCCGAGGCGAATATGCTCGGCGCGCTCAGTATGCTCTGCGAAAACTCCGAGGCGCTGGGCATAGGCGTGTGCGTGCTTACGAAGGTTTACCCGAGCGACTTTAAATATTCGGTAAGAGAAAAGATGGAGTGGCGCGAGGATTATATGCCCGACCTTTTCGACAGCGAGTTTATTATGGTAAACGGCGAAAAGGAGGAAAAAAGCGAGGCGGTAAGAGATATTGTGGGTGGCGATATTACACAGGACTGCATACTTATCGACGACTATAACCATAACCTTAAGGAGTGGGCATCAAACGGCGGAACGGCGGTAAAATACGTCAATGGAATTAACGATAAAAACCGCTCGTTTATAGGCAACAGGATTTTTAATTCTATGACCGCGCAGGAGGTTTACGACTATATCCTCACGCTGATTAACGGTAATAACTATGCGCCGATAAATACGGCTGCATAAATCTTGAATTGTGAATTGAGGGTGCTTCGCACAAAAAGTAATTCATCATTCATTCATTAAAAAAACGGAGCATGTGCTCCGTTTTTTTATGCCTCGTGCTGACGCTGCATAAGGCGGATTTTGTCGGAAATCATTGCGATAAACTCCGAGTTCGTCGGCTTGCCTCTGCCCGAATCTATGGTATATCCGAAAAACGAGGACAAAACGTCGATATCGCCCCTGTTCCACGCGACCTCTATGGCGTGTCTTATCGCCCTTTCAACACGGCTTGAGGTGGTCTGGTATTGCTTGGCTACCGTCGGGTACAGTATCTTTGTAACCGAGCCGAGCATTTCGGGCTCGTTTACGCAAAGCTCAATGGAAGTTCTCAGGTACTGGTAGCCTTTGATATGGGCGGGAACGCCTATCTGGCGCATGATGTCCGAAATTACCACGGCAATATCGTCCTCGCGGCGCGTGCGTCTGCGCGCGTTCCCGTTTTCGCCGCGCCAGAGCATAAGCTTGCTGATTCTCTTTGCGAGCGCCTTGGGGCTCACGGGCTTTATGAAGTAATAATCCGCGCCTGCGCTTATTACCTGTTCCTCAAAGGAGGAGGTGTCAATCGCGGACATAAGAATAACGAACGGTCTTATGCTCAGGCTCGAATTGATGTAGTCGAGCACCTCAAGACCATCGGCGCCCTGCATAAAAACATCCATTACAAGCGCCGAGTAGCTTTCCGCGCTGATGCGTTTAATAATCTCGTCTCCGTTTTTGGGGCAGAGCGTTACGTTCACCCCGAGCTGGGAAAGCTCCTTTTCACATTCTTTTCCGAATTCCTCTTTCTCATCAGCAACAAGTACCTTAAAATCGGTGTTCATTTCTTGTTCCTCCAAGATTTTTTATTTCATACTTTACGTTTCTTCAACATAATAACATATTGTTTTTCAAATTGCAATAAAAAATCATATAAAAATGTGAAAAAATTACTCAAAATTTGAAAACGGCAGTTCTTACAGTTTACAAAGAAGTTACAAAATTAACTTAAAAATTACATAAAACACTTGATTATAAAAATTACTTGGTATATTATATAGGGAGTATAAGGGGAAGTATCCCCTTGATTTTGGAGTAATATTTCAGATTGGAGATATAGCCGTGATTGAATTTAAAGACGTAACTAAAATTTATGACAGCAACGGCACAAAAGCGCTTGATAACGTAAATATTAAGATAGAGGACGGGGAATTTGTCTTTGTAGTCGGCGCGTCCGGCGCGGGCAAGAGTACCTTTTTAAAACTCATTATGCATGAGGAGAAGCCGACCGAGGGCGAGGTTATCGTTAACGGTTATTCCTCAAACAAGCTTAAGAAGAGGAAGGTTCCTTATTACAGGAGAACCATGGGTATCGTATTCCAGGATTTCAGGATTATTCCGAAAATGACGGTATACGATAACGTAGCTTTTGCTATGCGCGTAATCGGCACCAAGGAAAAGGATATCAGAAAGAGAGTTCCCTATATTCTCAACCTTGTAGGCTTATCAAAAAAAGCGCGTTCTATGCCCAATGAGCTTTCGGGCGGCGAGCAGCAGCGAGTTTCTCTTGCGAGAGCGCTCGTTAACAATCCCGAGCTTATTATAGCGGACGAGCCCACGGGTAACGTTGACCCCGAAATGAGCCACGAAATTGTTGACCTTCTCACAAAGATTAACAATAACGGTACAACTGTCGTTATGGTAACTCACGAGCACGAGCTTGTACGCTCTTTCCAGAGGCGAGTTATTGTTATCCAGAACGGTATGGTCGTATCCGATACGCCCGACCCGACCTACGCTCAGTTCAGGACCGAAAAGACCGAAGAGGTTACCGATATGTACTACTTCGACGAGGACGTACAGCAGGACCAGGTACAGAGCGTTTTTGAAAATATCGTAGCAAATACCGAAGCTGACGAGGAGCCCGAAGCCGAGGAGGAAATCCTTGAGGCAGAGGAGGAGCTCTTCAAGTCCGAGGAGGAAATTGAAAAGGAGCTCCAAAACGAAATTATGTCCGAGGGCAAGGAGCCTGAGGAGGACGAAGAGGACGGAGGTGAGGAATAATGACAGCATCAAGCTTAAGATACCTTATTAAAGAGGGTATTAAAAACACCTGGACGAACAGAATGATGTCAATTGCCTCAATCTGCGTGCTCCTTTCCTGTCTTGTGCTCATAGGCTCAGCCTCGATGATATTCCTTAATATCGACTCCCTTATCAGCAGGATAGAGGAAGAAAACGTTATTATGGTATATATCACCGACGGTACCGAGCAGGCGGCGATTGACGAAATGGGCGAAAAGCTCAAAGCGATTGACAACGTTGCCGAGGTTGAGTTCGTGTCCAAGGTTGACGCCTGGCAGGAGCAACTTAAGACCATGGAGGAGGCTCAGGCTAAGTTCTTTACCGAAATCAGCACCGACATTCCTCTACCCGACGCATATAAGATAACGGTTAAGGATTTAAATCAGTTTTCAAATACCGTAAAAGAGATTAAAAAGCTTGACAATATCGACACGATAAGGCAGAATACCGACCTTGCAAAGAAGCTCGACACTATCAGCAGGGGTATTACGATTATCGCAATCGTCATTATCGCGGTGCTTTTTGCAATCTCGCTTTTCATCATTTCAAATACGATTAAAATTACCGTATATTCGCGCAGACTCGAAATCAGCATTATGAAGTCGGTCGGCGCAACCAACTCGTTCGTAAGGCTTCCGTTCGTCGTTGAGGGGATCGTTATCGGCGTGATATCGAGCGTGCTCTCGCTCGCCGTGGTTTACGCCGTATATGAATTCTCGGTTAATCAGTTCAGCGATTTGTTCAAGACGATGGGAATCATACCGCTCAACTTCCTGAATTACGCGTGGTATATGCTTGCGGCATTCCTCGTAATCGGTATAGTAAGCGGTGTGTTCGGTTCGCTGATTACGATGAGAAGGTATCTTAATAAGGAAGGCAGTGAGATAAGTGCTATCTAAGAAATTGCTTAAACTTCTTTCGCTTGTCCTTTGCCTTTGCTTCGTGTTTTCATCCTATGCTTTTACTTTCAACGCACTTGCGGATGACGAAGACACGACGGCTTCCATCTCCGAGATGAAGGATAAGAAGGAAAAGATTAAAGAAAAAATTGAAGAGGCGCAGGAGGAGATAGACAAGCTTGAGGAGAAAAAGGACGAAACTCAGGACACTATCTCCGCGCTTGATAAAAAGATAAGTCTGCTCAGGGACGAGATTAACGTGCTGCAGGACGACATCGACGACCTTAAGGTTCAGATAGGCAACTGTGAGGCGCAGATAACTCAGATTGAACAGGATATTATCACAGCCCAGGCTGAAATAGACGCAAAGCAGGCGGAGTTTGACAAGACCTTCAGCGATTACTGTCAGAGGCTGAGGGCTATGTACATATCGGGAAGCGCTACAAACCTTGAGGTGCTTCTTACAAGCCTTGACATCAGCTCAATTTTAACCCGCTCTCAGATGATTAAGTCCGTTTCCGAACAGGACAGCAAGGCGCTCGACGACCTTATGAAAAAGATGGAGGAAATCGAGCAGGCTAAGGCGGAGCTTGAAAAGAAGCGCAATCAGCTTAACGAGGAAAAGGCTAAGCTTCAGGACGACAAGAAGAAGCTTGACTCGAATATGAGCGAGCTTAAGGCGTCCAAGAGCAATCTTGACGCCGAGGTAAGCAGAGCGAATGCCCTTATAAAAAAGCTTTCAAGCGAGACCGCGGAATATCAGGAGGCTATTGAAACCAACGAGGAGGAGCTCAAGGAGATTGAGCGCGAAATCGAGGCGGCGTACGCAAGGGCTTCAAGGGGCACGGGCGCTATAAGCGGTTCTACCGGAAGCGGCGCGTACAGCGGAACGCTGTCCTACCCGACGTACTCAAGGTCAGTATCCGCGAATTATCCGAATTACTCGAGCGGACGCTATCACGGCGGCGTTGACTTCCGCTGTCCGTCCGGTACCGCGGTTTGCGCGGCTGAATCGGGTACGGTTATACTTGCGAAGAACCTGAATTACAGCTACGGTCACTATATCATCATTGACCACGGTAACGGACTTTCCACGCTCTACGCGCATAACACTACGCTGCTTGTGGGCGTGGGCGACCATGTATCAAAGGGACAGACGATAGCGTACAGTGGCTCTACGGGTAACTCCACGGGACCGCACTGTCACTTTGAGGTGCGCGTAAACGGAACGAGAGTTAATCCGTGGAATTACTTATAATGGTATAAATAATACATATAACAGGAGTGTGTTAGCACTCCTGTTAATTTTTTGCTAATTTTTTCATAAAAACTATTGACAAAACAAAAAATAATGTGTAATATACATTACAGAGTTAGCACTCTGCGCTTGAGAGTGCTAACAAAAAGAAAAGTGGGAGGAATAGTGATGATTGGCGACAGACGCTCGGCAATACTTGAAATGATAATTGATTATTATATCAAGACGGGCGAACCGCTCGGTTCGAATACGCTGTGCAGTATGCTTCCCTATTCCATAAGCTCCGCAACTATCCGAAACGAGATGGCTTTTCTTACGGGTATGGGACTCCTCGAGCAAAGGCACACAAGCGGCGGAAGAGTTCCAACTAAGAACGGTTACCGCTATTACGTTGAAAACATAGTTAAGCCAAACGAGCTTACGCCCTATGAAAAGCAGCAGATTAACGAGTATCTCAGCGTTAACGCCTCGGACCCCGATAGGCTGCTTGCTGACGCGTCAAGGCTGCTTTCCGATATTACGGGCTGCGCTTCCTTCTATTCAACCGTTAAGGACCCGCTTGACTGCGTTCAGGGCGTTGAGCTCATCCCCGCGGGCAATTCCCGCGCTATGCTCGTAATGCTCTCGGTAGGAGGAAAAATTAAATCCTCCGTATGCCGTCTCAACTGTCCGATTGACAGCGAATTCAAAAAGGCGTTTTACGAGATAACAAATCTGTTTTTCGTAGGCGTGCCGCTCGGCGATATTAACCTTTCGCTAATACAGTCCACGGCACCGATGCTCGGCGAGAGAGTGTTCGATATGCTTCCCATACTGGCGTCGCTGTGCTCGCTGTGTCAGGAGGCGGGCGAGGGTACGCTCACGGTAACGGGCGAAACTAAGCTGCTCTCCCAGACCGAGCTCGGACAGGACGTTTACAAGCTGCTTGTCCTGCTTGCAAAAAAGGATAAGCTTGAGGGGCTGATTAACGACTTTATAAAAATGAACAGCGATACCGTGCTCTATATCGGCGACGAAAATCCCGTATACGAGCTGAAAAGCACGGCGACCGCCGCCGCAAGATTTACGTATAACGATATTCAGACTGCGGCGCTCGGAATAATCGGCTCGCTGAGAATTGATTATAAAACAATACTTCCGAGGGTTGACTACGTATTCAAAACCGTAGCGACGCTTCTAAAGGAGGGAGGTTTCAGATATGAGTAAAAAGGTAAAAGAAGAAAACCTTGAAAACGAGGGAATCCTTGAGGAAACAGCAGAAATTGAGGTCGAGGAGGCAGAGGCGGAGGTTGAGCCCATCGCCGAGGAAAAGCTCCAGAAGGAGCTTGATTCCACAAACGAGCTTCTTAAGAGGACTGCTGCGGAATACGCTAATTACAGAGCGAGGAGCGCAAAGGAGAAGGAACAGACCTTTTCAAACGCAAAGGGTACGGTCGTAGCGGAGGTTTTACCCGCTATCGACAATCTCGAGAGAGCGCTCGGCGCGGATAATACGGATTATGACGCGCTGAGGAAGGGCGTTGAAATGACGCTCACGGGCTTGATGGCTTCCCTTGAAAAGCTCGGCGTTGAGGCTTACGGCGCCCCGGGAGACAGCTTTGACCCGAAGCTCCACAACGCAGTAATGCATGTTGAGGATGAGGAGCTCGGCGAGAACGTTATTACCGACGTATTCCAGAAGGGATACAAAATAGGCGACAGAATTATAAGAGCCGCAATGGTAAAAACCGCAAATTAATTCGGAATTCAAAAAGCGGAATTCGGAATTGTATTATATTAAAAATAACACAAAGGAGATAGATTATTATGTCAAAGATTATAGGTATTGATTTAGGTACAACAAACAGCTGCGTTTCCGTCGTTGAAGGCGGCGAGGCAGTAGTAATTACAAACGCAGAGGGCTCAAGAACCACACCCTCCGTTGTTGCGTTCACAAAGGACGGCGAAAGAATGGTCGGCGCGGTTGCAAAGCGTCAGGCTATTACTAACCCCGACAAAACCATTTCGTCAATTAAGCGCCATATGGGCTCCGACTATAAGGTAAATATCGACGGCAAGGCTTATACGCCTCAGGAAATCAGCTCGATTATCCTTCAGAAGCTTAAGGGCGACGCAGAGGCTTACCTCGGCGAGAGCGTAAACGCGGCGGTTATCACCGTTCCCGCATACTTCACCGACGCACAGCGTCAGGCTACCAAGGACGCTGGCAAAATCGCAGGTCTTGACGTTAAGAGAATTATCAACGAGCCTACGGCTGCTGCGCTTGCCTTCGGTATCGACAAGGAGGATGACCAGAAGGTTATGGTATTCGACCTCGGCGGCGGTACCTTTGACGTTTCAATTATAGAAATGGGCGACGGCGTACAGGAGGTTCTTGCAACCGCGGGTAACAACCGTCTCGGCGGCGACGACTTCGACCAGAAAATTATGAACTGGCTCGTTGCTGACTTCAAGGCTCAGAACGGTATCGACCTTTCAAACGACAAGATGGCTATGCAAAGAATCAAGGAAGCTTCGGAAAAGGCGAAGATTGACCTTTCCGGTATGACCACGGCGCAGATTTCTCTCCCGTTCATCACTGCCGACGCAACGGGACCGAAGCACCTTGAAGCAACTCTTACAAGAGCGAAGTTCAACGAGATGACGGCTGACCTTGTAGAAGCTACTATGGGTCCCGTACGCCAGACTCTTTCTGACTCGGGACTTTCCTTCAGCGACATCGACAA
>FLNY01004100.1_pt1 | contig 17145 bp, 18 predicted proteins | sample 1140381 | NCBI WGS metagenome assembly FLNY01 (sample SAMEA3878172, study PRJEB12797) | bioreactor metagenome | biome: Moose rumen | place: Sweden | collected 2011-10
TTGAGCAGTTCACGCACCTGCTTCATGTTTGACGGATCAACGATGGTTGTACCTACCAAGTTGCGCTTCTGCTTCTTGGTTTTCTTCGTCAGGATGTGACTGTGGTAAGCGTGACGTCTCTTGACCTTACCTGTACCAGTGAAAGTGAATCTCTTCTTTGCACCGGAGTTTGTCTTTACTTTTGGCATTGTTTTTAAAAATTTAAATTGTTATTAATATCCGACGACTACGCATATACCGGGCGCGCCGTCTTCTTTTTTTCAATCTTCCTCTGTCAGTTTCTTCAGGGCATCGGCCGAGATCTTGGCATTGGCGAAGAGACCGCCGTTGGCTGGCATCTCTGCAGCATCAGACTCAGCCTTTTCCGTCTGCTGGGCCTTCTTGGCTTCCTTGGCCTCCTGCTCGGCAGCCTCCCTGTCGCGGGCCTGCTGACTCATCTTCTTCGAACCAGCCTTCTTCGGTGCCAGATAGAGGAACATCTTCTTGCCTTCCAGCGAGGGCATGCCTTCTACCTTACCCACTTCCTCCAGATCGTTGGCGAAACGGAGGAGCAGCACCTCACCCTGCTCCTTGAACAGGATGCTTCGACCACGGAAGAACACGTACGCACGCACCTTATTACCTTCCTCCAGGAATTCCTTGGCGTGCTTCAGTTTGAACTGATAGTCGTGCTCGTCGGTCTGAGGTCCGAAGCGGATTTCCTTCACCTCCACCTTCACCTGCTTGGCCCTCATCTCCTTCTGGCGCTTCTTCTGCTGGTAAAGGAATTTGGAGTAGTCGATGAGACGACAGACTGGCGGGTTGGCGTTGGGCGAAATCTCCACGAGATCGACACCCTGCTCATGGGCCATATTGATGGCATCTCGGGTCGGAACCACGGTAGAACCGTTATCACCTACGATGCGCACTTCACGCACTCGGATCTGCTCATTGATCCGGTACTGATTCTTCAATTTGTCATTCTTCATCCACTATTTTTTAGAAATCGGCTGCAAAATTACAATAAATCAACGAATTAGCCAAATTTTTTTCTTCTTTTTTTCTTCCCCCGGCCAAAAGTCCAGTCAACCACCCCGCCAAACGCCCCACCCTTTCCCCACAAACTGGCATCATTTTGAATCGCAAATCAAAAAAGAAGTGACATAACTAGCATAAGTAGCACTAAGCATTGTATATCAGGTAGTTACGGCAAAATTTATCTTACACTGAACTAGCACTGGAACTAGCACTGGATGATTTACGGTACTTATCCGTTGAATTCTCTCGAGAATTGAACGGATCAGTACCGCTTTTCGCCCGTAAAGTGCCACTTTAGCGTCGAAAAGTACCGCTATATTATACTAAAGAACCACTTAATTTCCAATAGACGGTAACTTTTGGTAAGTGTAAGTTCCAGTGCTAGTTCAGTGTCAGATAAAAATGAATATAAGTCATTGACTATCAGCATTTAGTGCTACTTATGCTAGTTATGCTAGTTATGCTAGTTATGCTAGTTATGCTAGTTGTTTTTTCAAAATCAATTTGAAAATCTACATTTTAGGACAAAAAGTAATACAGAAAGAACCATCAGGAACAAAGAGATAGATAATAATTCTATTCAACAAAAAGCCTCCCTGGGTGGAGATCCAACCCAGGGAGGCTATAGGGATTGAAAGGATCTGCTTAGAAGTCCTTCGTCATTTCAGCGACTTTGGCGTTCACCTCGTCGATGAAGGCCTGGATGGTCTTCACACTCTGCTCGCCACCACCCTGGGGACGAACAGCGACTGTACCATCGGCGGCTTCCTTCTCACCAACGATCACCATATAGGGGATACGCTTCAACTCGTTGTCACGGATCTTACGACCCAACTTCTCATTGCGCAGGTCGATGGTGGCACGTACCCCACCCTCACCAAACTTCTTGGCAACCTCCTGGGCATAGTCGTTGTACTTCTCAGACAGCGGCAGGATAGCCACCTGCTCAGGCGTGAGCCAGAGGGGGAAGTGACCACTGGTGTGCTCGATGAGCACAGCGGTGAAACGCTCCAACGAGCCGAAGGGAGCACGGTGGATCATCACAGGCGTCTTCTTCTGGTTGTCCTCATCGGTATATTCCAACTGGAAGCGCTTCGGAAGGTTGTAATCCACCTGGATGGTACCCAACTGCCAACGACGGCCAATGGCATCCTTGATCATGAAGTCGAGTTTCGGACCATAGAAGGCGGCCTCACCATATTCCACCTTGGCATGCAGGCCCTTCTCCTCACAGGCCTCCACAATGGCCTTCTCAGCCAGTGCCCAGTCCTCGTCGGTTCCCACGTATTTCTCGTGGTTATTGGGATCGCGCAGCGAGATCTGTGCCTCGTAGTTGAAGCCAAAGGCCGTCAGCACCACACCGATGATATCCATCACGTTCAGGAACTCCTGCTTCACCTGGTCAGGGCGACAGAACAGGTGGGCATCATCCTGAGTAAACGAACGCACACGCGTCAAGCCATGGAGTTCACCGCTCTGCTCATAGCGATACACCGTACCAAACTCTGCGATGCGCAGGGGCAGGTCACGATAGGAACGGGGCTTCCAGGCGAAGATCTCACAGTGGTGAGGACAGTTCATCGGCTTCAGCATGTACTCCTCGCCCTCCTCAGGGGTCGTGATAGGACGGAACGAGTCCTGACCATAGTGGGCATAGTGACCAGAGGTCACGTACAGGCTCTTGCCACCGATATGCGGGGTGATCACCTCCTGATAGCCATAGCGCTTCTGCACCTTGCGCAGATGATCCTGCAGACGCAGGCGCAGGTCAGTACCCTTCGGGAGCCAGATAGGCAGACCCTTACCCACTTTCTCGGAGAACATGAAGAGTTCCATCTCCTTACCGATCTTACGATGGTCGCGCTTCTTGGCCTCCTCGAGCATCACGAGATACTCGTCGAGCATCTTCTTCTTCGGGAAGGAGATACCATAGAGACGCTGCATCTGCTCACGCGTAGCGTCACCACGCCAGAAAGCACCAGCCACAGAGGTCAGTTTGACAGCCTTGATCTCACCCGTATCCACGAGGTGCGGACCACGACAGAGGTCTGTGAAGTTACCCTGTGTATAAGTCGTAATAGAACCGTCTTCCAAGTCCTGATCGATGTGCTCGCACTTATAGGTCTGACCCTCGGCAGCAAACTGCCTCAGGGCATCGGCCTTAGCCACCTCCTTGCGAACGACAGGCTCCTTCTTGCCAGCCAGTTCCTTCATCTTTGCCTCAATCTTGGGGAAGTCGCTCTCCTTGATCATCTCGCCATCCTTCAGCAAGACATCATAGAAGAAGCCATTCTCGACAGCAGGTCCGAAACCGAACTGGATACCAGGATACAACTCCTGCAGGGCCTCTGCCAACAGGTGGGCCGAGGTGTGCCAGAAGGTGTGCCTACCCTGCTCGTCTTCAAACTTATAGAGTTCAATCGTGGCGTCCTTATTGATCGGACGATTCAACTCTACGGTCTCACCGTTTACTCCACAACTTACAACGCTGCGTGCGAGAGCCGGAGAGATGCTCTCTGCAATCTGATAGCCAGTTACGCCCTGCTCATACGAGCGAACAGATCCGTCTGGGAAAGTAATGTTGATCATATCTACAATATATGTTTGAATTTGAAATTGCGTGCAAAATTACGAATTAGTGAGCGAAATACAAAATAAATTGCGATTTATTTTTGATACTTCTTGATGACACTATACGCCTGATAGAGTCCCAACTCACCAGCCTTGCTGAGATCAGCGATACCCTCGGCCGTCTTCTTGGCCTGCAGGCGGGAAAGCCCCCTGTTGAAATAAGCCTCCGCAAGATCCGGTTCCAACTCCAGGGCGCGTGTATAGTCATCGATGGCATGCTGGTAGTCGTTGCGCAGCACATAGAGGTTACCCCTGTCATAATAGAGATACGCATTCTGCGGGGACAACTGGATGGCATCGGAGAGGTCGCCCATGACATTAGCCGACTGCAGTTCGACATTCGTACCCTGCGATGCGTTGAACTCATTGATCTTCGCCTGACACACAGCCCGCTGCCAGTAGGCCAGCGAGGATGTGGAGTCGATCTGCAGGTAGATGCTCAGGTCGTCGATGGCATTGTCGAAGTTCTGGATCGAGCAGTAGGCCACAGCCCTCAGCAACAGATAGGGCTTCACGTCGGCCGTGGTCTTAGTGGCATCGATCACCGTACTCAGCGAGTCGATATAGTTGAAGGTCTGCCTCATACGCTCTTCACTGAGGTTCGTCTGCTCACACGACACATAAATCGTATGCGACTTAGAAGACTGGTTGAAGGCCTCCACACTATGCTCATAGGGGATATCGTGCTTCACCTCATCCGCTGGCTTCACGAAAGTCAGACCGTACATCGGCTGGTAGTTCATCTCCGCCTTGCGATCCTGCACCCTACCCCTATATTCGCTCTTATACTCGTGCTCCACCTCCTGTTCGTCAGCCACCACGAGTTGGTTGTATTTCTCCAGGTCCTCATCACTGCGCTTGCGCATCTGGCGCTGTTTCTGTGTCATCCTGGGCTGCTTGCCATAGCGCTTGTCCATCTGGGCCTTCAGGATCCGGAACTCATCGAGTTCTGCCTGTTTGGTGTTCCCCAGTCGCCGATAACAGGAGGCACGGTGCTCCAGACCAAACCAGAAGTTCGGAAATTCCTCGATCACCTTCGAGTAGTCGCGGATAGCAGCCCTCAGGTTACCTGTCTGCTCCAACAGCAGGGCTCTGTTAAAGAGCGCCATCAGGTTATCCGGCTCCAGTTTCAACACGAAGTCGAAGTCCTCTATACCCCTATTGTCATCACCCACCTGCGCCCTCAGCAATCCGCGGTTGTAGTGCCCCAGGAAGTTGTTGGGATCCAGGTCCAAGGCGGTGTCATAGTCTGCCATGGCTCCCCTCAGGTTATTCTGGTTATAGCGCGCCAAGGCCCTGTTGATATAGTTCCCAGGGTGCTTGGGCAACAGGTGGATACTCTTCGAGAGGTATTCTTCACCCTCCTTCCACTCCTGACGGGCCAGACTGATCACAGCCCGCTCTGCCCAGATGCCTCCGTCGTAGGGATCCAGTTCCAGACTCTTGTCGAGCGACTGCACAGCCTGTATCGTATCCTTCTGCAACAGATACACCTCTGCCTGCATGGCGTAGGCACGGGCATACTTCGACCAGTGGGTGGTCATCGTATCAATCTCTGCCAGAGCCCGCTCGTAGTTCTTCTCCTGAATCAAACAAAGGATGCGGTTATGCCAAAGCCCCTGATTCTCAGGATTGTAGCGCAGGGCCTTATCATAGTCGCTCACAGCCTCCGTATATTTCTTCTGGTTGATACGGCAGAGACCTCTCAACTCGTAGGCACTCACCACGTATGGATTCCGCTCGATGGCCTCCGAACAGTCGTTCTCTGCCCCACGATAGTCGTCCAGATAGTATTTCGCCACCCCTCGGAAGAACCACGGCTCATAGAGCCAGGGCTTCTGACTGATGGCCTGATTGAAGTATTGGATGCTCAGCACATAGTCTTCATAATAGAGAGCCGAGCGCCCGATCATCACCAATCGGTCGGTATTAAACTGGGCGTGTAAAGGTGAGAAAGTCAGAAGGTGAAAAAGTGAGAAAAGCACAAGTTTCCTCACAACATTACGATTTAAAAACGATCTCAACCCCTTCACCTTTTCACAGGTTTGGTCTTATACCCACAACGATAGCGTCCTTGGGTAAGGGCACGGAGTTTGCTCTGGATAAGTTGCTTGCGCAACGGGGAGATCCGATCGACAAACATCTTACCATCCAGATGGTCGAACTCATGCTGCATCACACGGGCCAGATAACCCTCGATCCACTCGTCATGATGCTGGAACTGCTCATCGTCCCACTCCACATGGATCCGCGTGGGTCTCACCACCTTCTCATGGATGGCAGGCAGCGACAGACAACCCTCCTCCGAAGAGTCGGTCTTCGTATCGTCATAGTCGATGATATGGGGATTGATATAGACATTCCTAAAACCCTTATACTCAGGCAGGTCGTCCGACAACACGTCCAGGTCGATCACCGACAGTCGGATAGCCTTGCCAATCTGAGGGGCAGCCAACCCGATACCATCCGACTCAGCCAACGTCTCCCACATATCAGCAATCAGTTCCTTCAACTGGGGATAGTCGGGCGTAATATCCTCCGCCACCTTCCTCAGCACCGGCTGTCCATATATATAAATAGGTAATACCATTTAACGATTTGACTATTTACAATTTGATTATTTTCTTGCGCGAAGATAATCTTCAAGGATTATCGTAGCACTGATCTCATCCACCAGGGCCTTGTCCTGACGGGCCTTCTTCTTCAGTCCCCCTTGTAACATGGCCTGATGCGCCAGCACAGAGGTAAACCGTTCATCGAAATACTCTATCGGCACTTCAGGCACAGCCTTCCGCCAACGATTCACAAACTGCTGCACACGCGCCAGATTCTCACTGGGCTGACCATTCGTCTGCTTTGGTTCCCCGATGATGATACGCTCTACAGGCTCTTTCGCCAAGTAGGCTTTCAGCCAGTCGAACAGTTCCGAAGTAGAGACAGTCGCCAACCCTCCTGCGATAATCTGCAGAGGGTCGGTGACTGCCAATCCGGTACGCTTCTGACCGTAGTCGATGGAAAGGATACGCGCCAACTCGCGACTTACTGGGCGTTATAGAGCAACCATGCGTCGGGATAGGTCTCACGCAACTGGTCACGGCTGGACACTGCAGAGCCCTTGTCGGCAAACGTCGTTGCCACCACACGGTACATATTCTTGTCCTCGTTCTTCACGATCTGTGCGTCATAACCCGCAGCCTTCAGGCGCTGCTGCAGACCCTCGGCATTGCTGATCAGACCAAAGGAGCCGACAATCACGCTAAACTCCTTCAGACCAGAACCGCTGATGAGTGATACGCTCTCCTGACGAACAGACACATTGTCAAGATTATCGACTACACGGGCATCAGTAGCAGGCTTGGCCTCAACAGGAGCCACCACAGCGTCATCATCCAACGAAGGGTTGGAAGGAGCCTGCGTGTTCTCTGACTGCTTTGCCTTCTCATAAGCCTTCTTATAGGCACTCTCACTTGACTTACAACTTGTAAAAGCCATGGCTGCGCATAAACCTACGCACAAAAGGGTCGTTTTTTTCATTTGTCTTTATTATATAAGATGTTGTTACTAATTTGGATGCGAAATTACAAAATATCAAGCAAAAGCAAGCGAAAATGGCACATAAAGTTTGTTAAATCAGGGAAATCACAACTTTTTTACAAAAAAATCACCCATTTTTTGCATTTCAACAGAAAAGTTTCGTATATTTGCAGAACGGAAACTCATTATTCATTAATAAAACAAGTAGATTATGAAAAGTTTAGGTTACATTGGCGCATTCCTCGGCGGTGCTATCGCTGGCGCAGCACTGGGTATCCTCATGGCCCCCGAAAAGGGACAGGACACCCGCGTGAAGATCACGGATGCAGTAGAGGACTTCCTTAAGAAGCACAACATCAAACTCAGCCGCAAAGAGGTCGTAGATCTCGTTGACGACATCCAGGACGCTGCAGAGGAAGAATAATCAGTTGACAGTTATAGTTGACGATGCTGTCCAGTGACAAGAATGTAGAGACGATCGCACAACTGATCGAGGTTCTCAAGCATTACTTGGGGCTTCAGACCGAGTATGTGAAACTCGACGTGATTGACAAGGTGGTTCGCCTATTGACGGCAGCCGCCTTGGCAATCCTCTTTTTCTTCATACTCATTGCCGTCCTGATGTTCTTCTCAATCGCCTTCGCCTTCTGGCTCGCTGCCTACACAGGCACGGCTCTGGCCTTCCTCATCGTGGCCCTCGTACATCTCCTGCTCTTCATCCTCTTCATCTGTTTCCGCAAGACCTGGATCGAGAAACTCCTCGTCCACTTCCTTGCCTCCATCCTTTTGAGCAAATAATGTTACCAGTTAAGAAACCCACTCGCGAATACCGCACACTCGAAGAGATCCGTCAGCGCAAAGACGAACTCCTCGAAGACCTCCAGAAGGACAACATCCAGTTCTCCACCCTCTGGAATCAGGTTTTCCTGAAGCGTGAGGACAATACCAAGGCTGACTACATCGCAGGCTTGGTCAGCAATGGCATCATGGCTTTCGACACCTTCCTCCTCATCCGCAAACTCATGAAAAATTACGGCTCTCTTTTCGGCTTCTCCAGCAAGAAAAAAAAGCGTAAGTAACTACAGAACGATCTCTTGCCCATCGAAAGCCAATTGGATATCGGCAGGAAGGCGTTCTTGATTCACACGGGCATGGAGGCCCACATCATGACAAACATGAATAAGGTAAGTCTGCTTGGCCCCTACCCTGCGGGCAAAAGCAATGGCATCATCCACCAACTGATGCGAATGATGGGGCCTGTCAAAACGCAAGGCATTCACCACGAGGACCTCCGTCCCCTCCAGATACGGCAACTCCGAATCATGAATGGTCTTCATATCCGTGATATACGTCAGAGGACCAATCCGATACCCTAAGATAGGTAACTGCCCATGCATCACCTCGATAGGCATGATCTCCAGATTACCGATCTGAAGAGGCTCATGCGCATGAATCTCATGAAGGCCGATGGCAGGCACACCCGGATAACGGTGCTCCGCAAAACAATAGGGCAACATCTGCAACATTTCCCTGCGCGAGATAGGATCCGCATAGACATTGATCTCGCCAAACTGACAATAAGGCCGGATATCATCCATACCCCCCATGTGGTCATAATGACTATGGGTGATCAGGATACCGTCTATCTTACGGAAAGGCTGTGGCAGGATCTGTTGACGGAAATCAGGGCCGCAATCGATAAGCAGACGCGTCTCTTCCGTCTCCACAAGCACCGAACAACGCGTCCGTTTGTCCCGCGGATCCTCACTCCTGCACACTTCGCACTGGCACCCAATCACTGGCACCCCGCACGATGTCCCCGTTCCCAAAAACGTCAGCCTCACTTTAAACTATAAACTCTAAACAATATTCACTTCCGGTTTGATCTCAATCCCGAACTTTGCCTTCACATCACCCTGGATACGCTCACACAGTGCCACAACCTCAGCACCAGTCGCACCCCCGCGATTCACAAGCACCAGGGCCTGCTTATCGTGCACACCTGCCCTGCCAAGACTCTTACCCTTCCAACCACACTGGTCAATCATCCAGCCAGCCGGAATCTTCACATGATCCGCATCCACCTCATAGTGGGGCATCCCTTCATACTCCGCTGCCAAGGCCTCATACTGTGCCCGATCCACGATGGGATTCATAAAGAAACTGCCCGCATTACCTTCCACCTTCGGATCAGGCAACTTGGCATTCCTGATGTCTATGATCGTCTCGCGCAACTGCTTGGCCGTAGGCTCAAAGATGCCCTTGCGCTCCAGTTCCGCACGGATATTCCCATAGTCCAGATGGGGTGTGAAGGTGGTGGAAAGACGATAGGTCACATGGGTGATCAGATAACGGTCCTTCCATTCGTTCTTGAACCGACTCTGCCGATAGCCATAGCCACAGTCCGCTTTCTGGAGAGTGACCACCTTCCCGGTGGCGATCTCCACAGCCTCAATCTGGTCGATCAGGTCTTTCACCTCCACGCCATAGGCCCCGATATTCTGCACGGCACCCGCCCCCACATCCCCGGGAATCAGCGACAGGTTCTCCATGCCATAGAGACCTGCCATCAGACTGGCCTCCACCACTTCGTCCCAGATCTCGCCACTCCCACAGGTCATCCTGTCTTCATCGATCTGGATACCCAAGATGTCAGAACGCACCACGATACCCTCAAAGTCACTGGTCAACAACAGATTACTGCCTCCACCTATAATAATATAAGGTGCAGCCTCCGTCCTCAGGATCTCGGCCACCTGCTGGGCCTCCTCCACGGTTGTATATTCCAAGAACCTCCCACACTTGGCCTCAATGCCAAATGTGTTATGCTCCTTCAGACTATAATCTCTCTCGTCCCTCATGTTGTCATGCTCATGAGTTTCCACGCCCCATTGACGCACTTAAACCTCAACTCCAGTTCCAAGCCATTCGCCACACCCCTCAGCAGGAATATCTTCTCATTCCCCGAGGGCTGGGGCTTGCCATACACGATGTTATACAACACCTTTGCAGGCAACGTAGGCGCAAAGGCCTCCCAGGTGTCAGGCGTGATCACCCCCTCCATCATATTAAAGTCATCGTCAGGATCAGGCCCCACGAACTGTACCGTCGCGTTCAGACTCTTCACCTGAAACGCACTGTCTGCCGCAAACTGCTGGTAGAACTTCAGGAACGAGGCATTGGCATTCTCCTCGATACTCGTCACACGGATGCCCTTCAACAGCCAGGCCCCCTTGAGTCGCTGGAACAGGTAGTTCGTCACACGGTTCTTCTTCAACAGGATCTTCTCCACCACGGCCTCTGTCACTGCCGTATCCTTCATCAGCGCCATCTGCTGGTCGTCGTTGAAGAGCAGCGTGTAATAGCCCTGCCGCATGAAGAAGTGCTCCATCTCCCACTGGTCCTTCTCGATGGCGGTGGTATCCCCTGCCTCCATCTTCCTGAGAGGGAAGATGATACGCTCCTTCTGCAAACGCTTGTTGGCCGCGAAATTAAACACGAAGTCGTCGAACATCGCGTCAGCAGCCCGGGGCATCGGGGTCTCAGTGATCAACAGTTCCAGCGTGTCCTCCTCAGCCACCTCCGTCGTGTCAGCCACAGAGTCGGCAGATACTTCGTCCGCCTGCCCGGCCTTCTTTCCCGTACACGAGAACATCAGTACCACCAGAGCCAGAATACCAATCAAAAACCTTCTCATTCGCAAAAATTTCTGCAAAATTACGAAATTATTATGAATTATGAATTATAAATTATGAATTATTTTGTACCTTTGCAGTCAAAATTGCAATTTTACACAAATATGATACTTGACAAGATTGACGAACTGCTCAAAGAAGTACAGCAGTTAAGCGCAAAGAATGCCGACGAAGTGGAACAACTCCGCCTGAAATACCTCAGCAAGAAGGGTGAGATTACTGCCCTGATGAACGACTTCCGTGAGGTCGCTGCCGATCAGAAGAAGACGGTGGGCATGAAGATCAACGAACTGAAGACCCTGGCCACGGAGCGCATCAATCAGTTGCGCGAGGAATGCGAGACCCAGGAATCAGGCGAGGAAGCCATCGACCTGACCCGCACGCCCTACCCCATCCAGTTGGGCACACGCCACCCCCTGACCATCGTTACCAACGAGATCATCGACATCTTCTCACGCATGGGCTTTGTCTTGGCTGATGGCCCTGAGGTGGAGGACGACAACCATATCTTCACGAAGATGAACTTCGCTGCCGATCATCCCGCACGCGACATGCAGGACACCTTCTTCGTATCACAGCATCCCAACGATGTCACGAAGAACATCCTGTTGCGCTCCCACACCTCCAGTGTACAGGCCCGCGTCATGGAACAACTCCATACCGAGGACGGCAAACTGACAGCGCCCATCCGCGTCATCTGTCCGGGACGTGTCTATCGCAACGAGGCCATCACGGCCCGCGCCCACTGTTTCTTCCATCAGGTGGAAGGACTCTATATCGACAAGAACGTGTCGTTCACCGATCTCAAGCAAGTGCTCCTCTCCTTCGCTAAGGAGATGTTCGGCCCCGACACCAAGATCCGTCTGCGTCCCAGTTACTTCCCCTTCACCGAACCCTCTGCAGAGATGGACATCTCCTGCTTCATCTGTGGTGGCGAAGGCTGTGGTTTCTGCAAGCACACGGGCTGGGTGGAGATCCTCGGCTGTGGCATGGTCGATCCCAACGTACTCGAACTCTGTGGCATCGACTCCAAGGAATATTCGGGCTATGCCTTTGGCATGGGCGTCGAGCGCATCACCAACCTGAAATACCGCGTCTCCGACCTCCGCATGTTCTCCGAGAACGACACCCGCTTCCTCGAAGAATTCGAGTCCGCCAGTTAAATGAAAGAATCCTTAAATAAAAGAATCCCGCCAATTTGGCGGGATTCTTTTATTTATCCAGTTGTTCGTAAATAGAATTATTGGACTTGTACTCCGGAACGATGGCCTTCATCTTGGCAACCGTATCCATATTATCATAATGCGTGGAAATCTCAATCAACTCATCCACCTCCTTGCGCACCTGCTCAAAATCATACTCGCGCACCTCAGCGATACGGATCTTCTCATGGAAAGTAGGCTTGGTGCCCTCTAACTCATTCAGCACCTCCTCATAGAGTTTCTCACCCGGCCGCAAACCAGTAAACTTAATCTCCACATTCTTGGCACCCGAGAGTTTGATCATACGGTTCGCCAGGTCAGCAATCCTCACAGGCTGCCCCATGTCAAACACGAAAATCTCACCGCCATTACCTTTCGTACCAGCCTCCAACACGAGTTTACAAGCCTCAGGGATCAACATGAAATAACGCACGATACGCTCGTCGGTAACAGTCACCGGACCACCATTCTTGATCTGCTCACGGAACAGAGGGATGACACTGCCGTTAGACCCCAGCACATTACCGAAACGCGTGGTCACAAACTGAGTCTTCTCATTGGGATTCTTCTGAAGTTTGACAGCCTGGTCGAGCGCCTGCACATAGATCTCACAGATACGCTTCGAACAACCCATCACGTTCGTGGGATTCACGGCCTTGTCGGTAGAGACCATCACGAACTTCTTCACCCCGTACTTCACGCTCAGGTCAGCGATCACCTTGGTGCCATACACATTATTCTGAACAGCCTCCGAGGGATTGTCCTCCATCATCGGCACATGCTTATAGGCAGCGGCATGGAACACATAGTCCGGACGGAAATCCCTGAAGATCCGCTCCATACGGTCTTCCTTACAGATGCTCGTCACCACGGTCTCTGTGGGGATATCGGCATACGACTGCGCCATCATCAGGCGGATATCATGCTCAGGCGTCTCAGCCTGGTCGATGAGCATCAGGGCAGCAGGCTTAAACTGAGCCACCTGCCTCACCAACTCAGAACCGATGCTACCTGCAGAACCGGTGATCAGCACACGCTGACCCATCAACAGTTCCTCCACCGACTTCAGATCGACGCGGATCTCGTTCCTAGGCAACAGTTCCTCCACGCTCACTTCCCTCAGTTGCAGACTGTCGTAATCATCCTCCAGAGACTCTCTGCCAGGGATCACCTCCTTGGCATTCTGAGCCATAAAGATCTTCGCCCCGGCCCCGAGGATCACATCCTGCAGTTCCTGGTCATTACGGAAATCTTTCGTACGGTAAGGTGCCACCAGCACACCCTCGATATCATTTTCCTTGATGATCTGGGCCAGGTCCTCATTCACGGAATAGACCCGCTCACCCATAATCTGCTGGTGCTTCGTATTCTTCTGATGCGTGATATAACCCTTCACGACAAAACGCCTGGGTCTCTGACTCTTGATATTCTTCGCCAGACCCACGCCACCCGACATGGCACCATAGATAAGCACACGCACGGCTCTGTTATTCGAGAAAGCCACGTCGTAGAGCGTCTTTACGAAGATACGCAGCCCCCACATCAGCAAGGTCGCGAGAATAAAGGTCAGGAGGATACTCGTATTGTTGAAATGAGCGAAATAATTCCGTGGAAACAGGTCCATCCCAAACTGGGCCACCATCACTAAGACCCACGACATGAGGTTACCATACACTACGCGCAACAAATCCACGAAACTCGAATAGCGCATGAATCCCGAATAGGTATGGAAAAGCCTGAAACCGGGGATGCAGAGCAACACGAAACAAAACAGCGAGTTCAGCACCTGATAGGTATTGGCATATAACGTCGGGACATCGTGGACAATCAGGTACGACACGATCCCACTAAACAACACGATGGCGCAGTCTATCAAGAAGATGCACCAATACGGTAGTGAATTTTTAGTAAAATACCAGTTTAATAACTTGTCAAACGGACTTCTCATTTTCCTCTCTATGCTCCAAAACCGCTGCAAAGTTAGTGCAAATCGCGCAAAAAAACAAATAATATCCAAACTTTTTCACGCCCCGCCCTGAATAATTGTCAATCATCCTTGACAATTTCCGTAAAATGTAGATAATAACTGAAGAGGATACCACCATAATAATCGAAAAGGTTACCACGTAGACCAGAGTTTTACGTTATTAAAGAATCCGCAATTCTGTCCCCTATATACGTGATCCACATACCACACATCCAGCTTGAACTTCTCCGTCCAACTGATGGCGTTCCTCCCGTGGCACTGCGCCCAGCCGCTGATGCCCGGCCTCACCTCGTGGCGGCGGGCCTGCTCTGGCGAGTACAGCGGCAGATACTGCGGCAGCAGCGGTCGTGGGCCAATAAGAGCCATATCACCTTTCAGCACATTAATCAACTGCGGCAACTCATCAATCGAGGTGGAGCGCACGAACTTCCCCACCTTCGTCAGTCGCTGCTCATCCGGCAGCAGCCTCCCCTCCGCATCCCGCTCGTCCGTCATCGTCTTGAACTTGATAACCTTGAATATCTTGCCATGCAATCCCGGTCTTTCCTGGGTAAATATCACGGGTTGTAACCACCGCTGCCACCAGTTAAGGTTATCGTTAGCGTTAACGTTAGTTTTATTCGCAAAGTGTAACCAGATAGCGATGATAATCAACAGCCACCCTATTAGCAGCAGCGCCACCAAAGCGATGCAGAAATCAAATAGTCGTTTGAAGAAATGTTTATACATACGTTGTTTCTAAAAATCATTTAATAGCTCTGAATTCTTGTTGTTAATTTCCCATCTTCTCTACCGCCTCATCCATCTTTGACGCTATACGCAGAGTTGCTTCCTTTTCTATCAGTTTCAGCCGCTTCGCTTTCGACTTTATAGAGTTCGTCCGCCGATATTTCATCGAGATAGTCACAATACGATTTCTCCATAAGCTAATTTGTTAGCGTTAAGGTTAACGTTATCTCCCTTCAGTCCTTCAAACTCCCTATCGGCACAACCAGCACCCCGTCTTCCGGACGTTTGTAGGCATAGTCGCCAATACCCGTCAGCACCATCAGGAACGATGGTCTCTTCATTTTCGTCGTGTCTATCTTGTCCGACAACGCTTTCAGACTCGCAGCACCTTCATTGATAAGGTCGGCACCACCTATCTTCACCTCAATCAGACCGTATGAACCGTTACGCAGATGCACAACAGCATCACACTCCAGGTTGCTCTTGTCCCTATAGTGATACACCTTCCCGTCCAACGCCTCTGCATACACCCTAAGATCCCTCACAGCCAGCGTCTCGAAGATCAGTCCGAAAGTGTTCATGTCATTGATCAAGTCTTTCGATCCCAAGCCCAAAGCAGCTGTGGCTATCGACGGGTCAATAAAATACCGCGTGTCGCTCGTCCGGATGGCCGTCTTGCTCCGCAGATTCGGATTCCAGGCCACCGCATCTTCAATCACGAAGATTTCCTTCAATGCCTTCACATAATTATACACCGTATTCTCCGACATCTGCTCGTCCCCGTTGTTCTTGATGTCCGCCAATATCGTTCCCGCAGAAGCCTGACTCGCCTGGTTGCGGGCATACGAGCGCATGATACGTCTTGCCAGTTCCTCGTCCCTGTCCACATCATCCACCCGCTTGATATCATTGCTGACCACGGAGTCGTAGTAATTAAAAGCCTGAGCCAATGCTGCCCGTTCACCCTTCTTCAGCACAGCCTTGGGCCAGCCGCCTCTGCAGGTCAGAAACGCAAGCCTGTCCAGATTGATATGGCTCTCACCATCCACCTTCTCCGGATTCTCAAACAGCCCGCCCAGGCTGACCGTACCCGTCGAATCCTCCGATTCCCACAATGTCATTGTGCGCAGCCTCAGACGAGCTATCCTGCCCGTGCCGGTATGATGTATCTGCTCCTCTTCTATCACCTGCCCATCTGCGTCCTTCCTGGGTTTAGGTGGTACTGCAGACCCCGTGAGGATAAACTGACCGTCATCATCACGAGCGTCCACCTCATTTCTCACTGCATCCCAGAATTGTGGTGCAATCTGCCACTCATCTATCAGCCTTGGCGTATCACCTGCCAGAAGCCTTGAGATATTCGTCCTGGCAAGAGCCAGATTCTGACTCAGCGTATCAGGGTCAGCCATCGACAGCACACTCCTTGCCTGCTGTTTCGAAAGTGTTGTCTTGCCACAGAATTTTGGTCCCTCTACCAGAACAGCCCCTGCTTCCTCCAGCTTGTCAGCAAGCAACTAATCTGCAATTCTTTTCTTATATTCCATAACCATCGAAAATTTTGGCAAAGTTACGAAATATTACTCATACAGAACCACATTTAACCAATTTTAATATGGCAGTTGGCCGATTTTTAATGTGGCACCTGGCCGTTTTTTGGTGTTACACTTGGCAACCCTTCACCACTCCCCCCTTCACCAAACACTGGTCATTCTTCCTCGTCGCCACAGGCTGGAAGTACAGCGCGTCCGTATTATTCACCCCTGCCGGGAACTTGAACACACCGAACTGGAAGGTATAAAGTGGCATACGGTCTTTCTTCTCCTTATATATTTCCTTGAATCCATCTTCCAGATTCCCTATGTACATGTGCACATAGTCATCCTTGATGCCCGCACCACGCTTCCGTCCGAAGTAGTTACATGGACATCCGGCCGCAGCCGATGTTCAACACTCTTTATCTGAAATCAAAAAGACAATGTTCTATCTGCATATTTTGTGAGGCAGGAGTACAGAATTCATCGAGATTGCGTGTGGGTCTATAGTCTTCGTATTTGGAAACGGGAAACTTCCCTTCATTGATTACAACAGCATCGTGCAAAAACTTGTTGCAATCATCAATGGAAAAGATATTCCTACGAACTGCTATCGTCAGGATGTCCAAGACTCCAATATGCTCAATGGAGAATTCTTCGCAGTAGTCAGCAACATCACGGAAGTTGCTGCTCGCTATGACATCCTTCTCGTATCGGGCTATTGCCAGGCAGGCACGCTCGCCAGCACCCAGTTGTGGAGATTCTTTCTTGATACGGTAGAACTCCAGTTTGATATTGTCATTATTCCAGGGGAAACC
>FLNY01003810.1_pt1 | contig 17121 bp, 14 predicted proteins | sample 1140381 | NCBI WGS metagenome assembly FLNY01 (sample SAMEA3878172, study PRJEB12797) | bioreactor metagenome | biome: Moose rumen | place: Sweden | collected 2011-10
CCTGTCAGAAACTTTTCCAAGTTGATTACACCTTATTATATTATATTGTGTAACACATGTAACACTATTCGTTCTGTCAAAAATCATGTGGAGATATATTGCAATCTGCGTTGAATATGTTAAAAATAGGTGTTTTTCAACCATCGTTAGAGTTTTTTAAGTCACTTCTTTTGGCAGTTTGTTCGTTTTTATATAATTTTGCACCCACGTAAGAAGACTACTGCGGTGGTCAAGTCGTGGTCAACGCGACTAACAGAAAAGTGTTACATTTTGTGTTACAGAAAGACATTGGCTGATTGCCAACTACCTGAGAATAAAGGCGGTTTGAATAGAGGTTCACAATCCTCTCCCTCCGCTAAAAAATAAGATAGTTGAATATCAGTCAGTTATAAGTCTCAAAAAAGACTTTTGGTGACAAAAGTGTTACACTGACAGTAAAGTAGAGATTAACAAGACTGATAAACAACGTATTAGGAGGAGAGTTCACAATCCTCTCTCTCCGCTGAAAGAAGGAAGTATAGGCTTCCTTCTTTTTTCGCTTTGTGCGATTGATTCACTCCGTCGGCAGAAAAGTTCTGCCTCACCTCGCTTCGGCCGTATTGACATTCAGCCAATACTATAAATGCCTTGCTCGCCCTCTCTCTCCGCTGAAACAGAAAAAGGGCTGTGTCAGTAAGCATACTGACACAGCCCTTTTTCTGTAGGCAAGAAACCGTGGCTCCCTACGCCTTACAACTCAATATCCACTTCAACGGGGCAGTGGTCGCTGCCGATAATGTCGGTGTGGATCTTAGTGTCTGTGACGGAGGGGAAGAGACGATTGCTGACGAGCCAATAGTCTATGCGCCAACCGACATTCTTCTGGCGGGCTTGGAACCGATAGCTCCACCAAGAGTAGACGTCGGTGGCATCTGGATTGCGGGCGCGCCAGGTGTCTGTGAAGCCTGCTGCAAGGAGCTGTGTGAATCTCTCACGCTCCTCGTCGGTGAAGCCGGCGTTCATGTGGTTGGTCTTCGGGTTCTTGAGGTCAATCTCTTCGTGGGCAACATTCATGTCGCCGCACACGAGTACTGGCTTCTGGCTGTCGAGGCGGCATAGGTAGTCGCGGAAGGCGTCGTCCCACGTCATGCGGTAGTCGAGGCGGCGCAGACCGTCCTGTGAGTTAGGCGTGTATACGGTTACGACGTAGAAGCAATCGTACTCGAGAGTTAATACGCGCCCTTCGTGGTCATGCTCGTCGATGCCCATACCATAGGTCACGTTGATGGGCGTGTGACGTGTGAAGATAGCGGTGCCGGAATAGCCTTTCTTATCGGCATAGTTCCAATAGCTCTCGTAGCCGGGGAATACGATATCGAGCTGACCAGCCTGCATCTTCGTTTCCTGAAGGCAGAAGAAGTCGGCATCCAACTGCACGAAGACGTCGCGGAAGCCTTTGCCATCAGCGGCTCTGAGGCCGTTTACGTTCCAGGAAATAAATTTCATTGATAAACTTTTATGGGTTGTTTATTTGCTATTAATGTCATCGCAGCAAGGGCTTGGCCTCATTCCCGTTCTTCATAAAAAGGAACCCTAATCATGAAAGTGGAGGCGGGCAGGCCTGCTGCGTTGCGGAGGTCGGCATCCGTGAAGCCTTGCCAGCCGTACCGCACTGCAGCGGGACTTGTGACTGAAGGCGACGAGAGAAGAATCTTGTTGCCTTCTATCTTTATCGTTGCGGGGGAGAACATACCATCGTGCCCGGCAATCTCAAAGCCGCATGTGCACGTGAGGCCGTTGGCATGGTCGAAGCGCAGGGCTACGGTGTGGTTCTGCCCGAGGACTGCCGAGCTGAGGGTAGGCCCTTCGCTCTCAAGCTTCTTGCCGTAGGTGTGGCAGAGGGCTTGCCGCGCCAGACGCTCGCCTACGGGACGTTTGGTGCGGTAATGCACGTCGGCGGCATCGCCAACGTCCGACGTTACGGCCATCCACGTGTCGGGGAGTTCTTTACAAAGTCGGCGCTGGCTGTCGCGGAAGGCTGGCCAAGAAGGCCGCGGCAGACTGGAGAGTTGGACGACATAGAACGGTAGCGTCGGCTTCTTCTGGAACTCGCATTGCCATCGACGGGTGAAGAAGTCGCGCCACGATTGCTCAAGCAGCGTGAACAGGCGCTCGTGGAGCTCAATGTTGTGAGCATTCGATTCGCCTTGATACCACAGCACGCCCTTGATGGGGTAGTGCTCCAGCGGTGCTATGGCAGCCTCGAAGAGGTAGGCGGGGTCGTAGGGGTGACGCTGGAGGGCATTATACGAAGCGCTTTCCTTGTTCAGCGCCAAGGCGATATTCTGTGTCATACGCCTGCGTGCCCACGGCTGTCCGTAGTCGCCGTTGCGCCAGTCGTTGAGGATGTTCGGCAGCTCCCATTCCAAAGTAGAGCGGTCAACCCACGACTCCGTGGTCGAGCCGCCTACGGCATTGCAGATGATGCCGATGGGCACATCTTCGAGGCTGTCGGCAAGTACCCGGGCGAAGTTGAAGGCAACGGCAGAGAACTTCGACACGGCGTCGGGCGTAGCTGCCGTCCAGCCTTGGAAATCCATGTGCTGCAGTTCGTTGGTGAAGCGCAGCACGCTGTCAGGCCATTCTACGGCGTCAGTCCTTGCCCGAGCTGGCATATTATAAAGATGTATCCTTTGGCTTAGGCGACGGGCATCAGCGAGATCTTGGTTTAGCGTATTGCACTGGTCAACGCGCAGTTCCATGTTCGATTGCCCCGAGGCCAGCCAAACGTCACCGAAATAAATGGAATCGATTACCAGTTTCTCCGCTTGAGAAGCTTTCTTATCCTTGGGCTTTAGGGCTAAAAGGTCGTAGGGATAGCACTTGGGATAATAAAGCTGGTAATCGCTGGGCTGCAGGGGCGTTGATGTGAACGAAAGGGTGTAAGGGCCTCCGGCTTGCATGTGATCCAATTCCATGCTCCACGAACCGTCGGCACGTGTGAACGCTCCACATTCTTTAACTATCTTTCCGTTCTTGCTGAGGACTCCCTGGATGTGCTGACGGGTATTGGCACACCCTTCAATCAGCAGGTGCTCGTTGCGCGGCAACACCATTCCGTTGCTGTATAGAACAGGTAGTTTCAGGCCGCCGTAGTCGCCTGTGAGCGCAGAATAGACCGTCTTGGCCAGAATCTTAGCACCTTCGGGATTAGGATGCAGGGCATCGGGGAAGAGGTCGGGGCGCGAGTGCAGGGGTGAGTAGAGGTCTATGAGCTGTACATTGGTGCCCAAGGCCACCTGCTCAATGGCTTTTTGTATCTGTGCGTGCCAGTCACGTGTACCGCTTTGGAAACGGGCATGGCGGTCGAAGATGGGTGTCATCAGGCAGATGGCAATGCGCGCCTCGGGGTTTACGAGACGGAACGAGTCGATGAGCGCGCGGTAGTTGGGGATGAACTCCTCCTTCCAGTCCGGCCAGTTGCGGGGGTCTGTGTCGTTGAGGCCTAGATGGATGACGACCCAGTCTGGCTTGAAGTCAAGTGCCTGGCGAAACTCGGGCTGCTGGATATATGGCCTGTGGCCTTTATATAATAAGGTAGCGCCCGAGTGCCCGAAGTTGCCCACCTCGAATCGTCCGCTGCCGTACTTATCGTCGAGCATCTCTTGGAGGCGTACAGGATAAGCATCGCGCTCGCGGTTGCGAAGGGCATAGCCGTAGGTGACACTATTGCCGACACAAGCTACCCGCAGCGGGGCGGTTACCTTTTTGTTGTGCTTTGCAAGCGGGGCAGCATTGAGTACCGACGTGCCAGTAAGCAAAAGGACTAACACAAGGGCCGTAGCCCAAAAGCCGTTTCGTTTGATTGATACTATATTATATCTGCTTTTCATGCCACAAAGATAGTGCTTTTTTGTAGATGTTCCAAATAAGTGAGTAAAAAACTGCAACTCCTCTCATGTGTAAGTTCATATTCGCTTATGCGACTGGTCGTATGGGTCGTTTCGACTGGTCGTATGAGCCGTTTCGACTGGTCATGTCTGCTTGTTCGACCGATGGCGTCTGCTTGTTCGACTGGTCGTGTCATCGCTTTCGACCTGTCAAAAAAAAAGGAGCCCCCACTTGCGTGAGAGCTCCTTTTGAGTGGAATGAGGCTTGCGCCTGTGCCCTTAAGGGCTTATGGTTGCACCTGTAGGTCAGGCAATATCTATATGGCGCGAGACCTTTACCTCTTCTTTCTTAATCTTAGGCAGGACAATGGTGAGCACGCCGTCTTCCACCTTGGCCGAAATACCGTTCTTGTCGACATCGTCGGGCAATGTGTAAGCCTGCTGGTAGTTGGTGTAAGAGAACTCTCGGCGCAGGTAGTGCTCCTTTTTATCCTCCTCCTTGTGCTCGAACTTGTTCTCGATGGCAACGTGGAGGTTGCCTTCATCATTGATGCTGATGCGGCAGTACTCTTTCTTCAGGCCCGGAGCTGCAACTTCCATCGTGTAAGCATTATCATCAACCTTTACGTTGACGGCCGGTGCTGTACGTTGAGTAGCGATGTCAGTGTTGAAGAAATCATCGAATACTGTGGGGAACCAACTGTTCTTAAACATTACTGGTAACATGATTAAAACCTCCTATTGTTTAATGGTTAGACATTACTTATTTAGTTACCGCTTCAGCGTTCGGCTTCAGCGTTCAATCATTATTATGCAAGAGGTGTGCCAAAGTCGAAAGCCGGCGTAAATGCTTAACTATCAATGACAAAATGTCCACGCAAACGACATTTTGTCCACTCTTATGCCATTATGTTCACTCCCCTCTATACAGAAAAGCGGGAGGATGCAAAATAGTTTGCACCTTCCCGCCTGGTATATAGATTTAATGTGTATTACATCATGCCGCCCATGCCGGGAGCACCGCCCATCGGCATCTCGGGCTTTTCCTCCTTGGCGTCGCAGATGACGCACTCGGTGGTGAGGAACATTCCGGCGATGCTGGCTGCATTCTCAAGTGCCACACGTGCCACTTTGGCAGGATCGATGATGCCACAGGCCTTCAGGTTCTCGTACTTGTCGGCACGGGCATTGTAGCCGTAATCGCCCTCGGCGCCCTTGACGTTGTTGACGACGACGCTGCCTTCGAGGCCTGCGTTCTCGACAATCTGGCGCAGCGGCTCTTCGATGGCGCGCTCAACGATGCGGATACCCGTCGTTTCGTCGGCATTCTCGCCCTCGAGGCCTTCCAAGGCCTTGATGGCGCGGATGTAAGCTACGCCGCCGCCTGGGATGATACCTTCTTCGATGGCTGCACGAGTGGCGCAGAGGGCGTCGTCTACGCGATCCTTCTTCTCCTTCATCTCGGTCTCAGAGGGAGCACCTACGTAGAGGACTGCCACGCCGCCGGAGAGTTTGGCCAGACGTTCCTGCAGCTTCTCCTTGTCGTAGGAAGAAGTGGTGTTCTGAATCTCATTCTTGATTTGGTTGATACGATCGCGGATGAGCTCGCTCTGTCCGTGGCCGCTGACGATGGTGGTGTTGTCCTTGCTGATGGTCACCTTATCAGCGCTGCCGAGCATCTCGATGGTAGCCTGCTCGAGCTTGAGGCCCTTCTCTTCGCTGATGACGACGCCGCCGGTGAGGATGGCAATATCTTCGAGCATAGCCTTGCGGCGGTCGCCGAAGCCAGGAGCCTTAACGGCGCAAATTTTCAGCTGTCCGCGCAGACGGTTGACGACGAGAGTAGTGAGTGCCTCGCTGTCCACGTCCTCAGCGATGACGAGCAGCGGACGGCCAGTCTGTACAGCGGGTTCCAAGATGGGTAGGAAGTCCTTCAGGTTGGATATCTTCTTGTCGTAGATGAGGATATAAGGATTCTCCATCTCGCACTCCATCTTCTCGGTGTTCGTGACGAAGTAGGCACTGAGGTAGCCGCGGTCGAACTGCATACCCTCGACGACGCCGATGGTGGTGTCGCGGCCCTTGGCCTCCTCGATAGTGATGACGCCATCTTTCGAAACCTTCTTCATTGCCTCGGCCAGCAACTTACCGATCTCGGGATCGTTATTGGCACTTACGGCAGCTACCTGCTCGATCTTGTTGTAGTCGTCACCGACCTGCTCGCTCTGGCCCTTGATGCACTCAACGACTTTGGCAACAGCTTTGTCTATGCCGCGCTTGAGGTCCATGGGGTTGGCACCTGCGGTGACGTTCTTCAGACCTTCGCGTACGATGGCCTGTGCCAGCACGGTTGCGGTAGTGGTGCCGTCGCCGGCATCGTCACCTGTCTTCGAGGCCACGCTCTTGACCAATTGTGCTCCGGCATTTTGGAAAGCATCAGCCAGCTCGATTTCTTTGGCTACGGTGACACCGTCCTTAGTAATCTGCGGTGCACCAAACTTCTTCTCGATAATCACATTACGACCTTTCGGGCCAAGCGTCACCTTGACTGCGTTAGCCAACTGATCCACGCCCTGCTTCATCTGTTCGCGGGCTTCAATGTTGAATTTTATTTCTTTAGCCATTTTTTAGTTTTTAGTTTTTAGTTTAAAGTTTAATGGGAATTGTATTGAGTTTAAAGTTTAAAGAGAGATATTTTGCTTCTTGCAAAAGTCTTGCGCTTAAAGTCTGCCGTCTGAGGGATCGGCATTAAACCTTAAACTTTAAACTCAATGCGACTATCGCGCGCTTACGCCAGCACTGCCACAACGTCGCTTTGGCGCATGATGAGGTATTTCTTGCCCTCGTGCTCCAACTCGGTGCCGGCATATTTGCCATAAAGGACCTGGTCGCCAGCTTTGAGCACCATTTCTTCGTCCTTAGTGCCTCCGCCTACGGCAACAACGGTGCCCTGGAGGGGCTTCTCTTTGGCTGTGTCGGGGATAATGATGCCGCCGACGGTCTTCTCTTCTGCTGCAGCAGGTTCAATCAGAACTCTGTCTGCTAAAGGTTGAATCTTCATAGTAGCAATAGTTTTATGAATTTATAATAGATTTGATTTTCTGCCAAAACAAGAAGCTAAAGTTGTGCCAAAGTTATTTAATCTGCCAAGATGTCATAAAAACAAATCTGATTAAGTCTTTTTATTTGTTATTCTGACAAAAAAAAGATGTCCTTGGGACCTATTTATTAATTAATGTGTATCTTTGTGCCGTAAAGCACGTTTATGCGCACAATAACCTACCTTGTTATATTCCTCTTCGTAGCCCTGATGCTTGTCATCGTTCCGAAGGCTGGCGGCTATGTGTGGGATCCTCGTATCATCGTTCCCCTGACGGCGGCGCTCTTCACGTTGCTGGTGTGGCTCATAGCCCGTTTCATAGGCACCGACGGCAATTCACTGGAACTGGTTGTGACGGCCGCCTTCATCCTTCTGTTTGCCCCTGGTGCTCAGTTGTTCTTCTCACGCGACGAGGATGCTATACTCGAATTAGGTTCGCAGTGTATCGTTCCCTTCTTTCTTACACAATACACTCGTATCAGCCGGAAAAACTTCAGGTCGGCGTATGTCCTGATGCTGTTGATGGGCATTTTCTGCAGTTTCACTCACGATGGTATCACCTTGCCCTTGTGTCTGGCTTTCCTGACTCTGGCATGGCAGCGTCGGGCTGACTTCTTCCGTTTGGCATGCTGGCCTATGGTCGCCGGTTGGCTGACAGGCACTGTCCTTCAGTTTGCCACCCGTGACCGTTTGCCCAGCCTGACTCCAGACATCAATGCTTTGACCACCCGCACGGCTCAGGTGTTGGGGCTGCTCTGGGATACCAAGGTTTTTGTCCTGGCCGTGGGTCTGACGTTGTGGCTGACCACCGTCTCTTGGGGGCGGGTCGAACTGTTGCATTTGATTAAGCGCCAGCGCCTTATTTCTTACAGTCTTGTCTTTGCTCTCTCGCTTGTGCCTTTTGCCCCTTTAGGCATTGACAACGCCGTCACCAGCGTCTGTTTCTTTGCAATGTTGTGGGCTTTGCTTATCGTCATGCGACTTGAGCGTCGTTACGTCGGTGCTGCCAGAGCTCGAAAGAATTAATAATGTTCTGCCACAGCACGTAGCATCCTGCACCGATGGAGGCTTCAGGCGTAAGGAAAATCCAGGCAATCCATATTGCCAGTCCCGTGTTCTTCTGAAACATCGCCTGACGAGTGCATAGCCGTTCGTCAGCAGTGCGCCCTATGGCTCCCCCAATGATGGCCTGAATGATAGCCGTGGCCAGGGGCAGGAGCGCGATGGCAGGAAAGAGGTGGCTCGCAGTGTGGCTCGAAAGGATATTACGCATTGTCAGTCCGGAGGTGATAGCCAGACATACACACCAGAGGTAGAACCCCAGGTCTGGTGTCATCTTGATATAGTCATAGACGGGCTTAACCCAATGCCTGACGACGGCGCCCAGCGCGAGGGGCAGTAGCAACACTGCTGCCAGCTTCCGTAGGATGGCCAAGAAGGCAGAGAGAAAGGTGACATACTCATGGGGTTCTATCAGTGGAAACAGCGCGGGGATGAGCAGTGAAGCTACTACGGAAGAGAGCAACATAAAGGTGGTCATCTGCGTCAGGTCACCGCCAAGCTTGCCTACGACAACAGGAGCTGCTGAAGCGCAAGGCGCTATCACGCAGATGAGCACCACCTCGAGAAGATGCTTGCGCACCGTCATCGTCAGACTTTCGCTGGCCGGAAGGGTCAGGATGGCAAACAGCAGTACAGCTACAAAGACCAACTGTGCCGCAAGAATGAGCAGGTGCCAACGGCGTAGGCGCATCAGGTGAAAGTCTACCTTTGAGAAGGTGACGAAAAGCGTCATGAAGATAGTTATCGGCAACAGTGTCTCAAGGATAGGACTGAACGTGTCGCCGGCAGCCTGCAAGGCCGGTGTAAACGCAAATAGCAGGTAGAGTCCTATGCCAATGGCTATGGCCACGGGCAGAGTCCAGTTTTTCAGAAAACGGAGCATCGCTTGACTGTTATCACCTGCTCGCAATGTTCTACCACGGCCGGGCGGTGGGTTACGAAAATTAGGGTCGGGCGCACCGGGAAGTGGCTGTGGTGCTCAATGAGGTTGTTCAGCAACAGTTGCTCAGTCTGCATGTCAAGGGCACTGGTGGCTTCGTCAAGCAGGAGTATCTGACCGTGGCGCAGCAACGCACGTGCTATGGCTATGCGCTGTGCCTGACCCTCGGAGAGTCCAGCGCCGCCTTCACCTATGACGGTATCGAGGTCCTGCGGCAGCGATTCCACGAAGTCGGCACACGCCAGGCGAAGAGCTTCGTGCATTTCGTCGTCTGTGGCATCGGGATTGCCCAGGAGCAGGTTCCAGCGCAGCGAGCCGCTGAAGAGCGTGTTGCCTTGAGGCACATAGACGAGGTTGCAGCGTGTGCGAGCGCTCACGTCGCAGCTCTCGTGCTCCGGTCCATAGATTCTTACATGTCCTTCGGTCGGTCGGAGCAAAGCCAAGATAAGACGGACAAGGGTCGTCTTGCCGGCTCCCGTTTCTCCGAGTATTGCTGACGACGAACCGGGTTTGAAGTCGGCGCTGAAATGGTCGAGCACGCGTCGGCTATGGTCGTCGTAGGCGAAGGAGACGCCGTCAATACAGATGCCAGCTCCAGCCTCGAAGTATTGCGGCTCGCCCTCGTCCTCGAGAGGGGCTTCCTCGAGCTCGATAAGTCGTTCGGCAGAGGTGAAGCTGCCGATAATGGCTGGTATGAAACGGGTAAGTTCACGGAAGGGACCTTGGATTTGTCCGCACAGCTGAATGAAGGCCGTCATCATGCCAAACGTTATGTCGCCTTTTGCCAAGCGGTTGGCGCTCCAGAGGAAGGCAAAGAGGTAAACGCCACCGAACCCAATGTTCAGGGCCAGGCTGGATGTCGACGAGAAAAGTGTGCGATGGCGCACGTGGCGGCGCAGCGTATCCTGCTGTGTGCGCAAAGTATCGAGGATTGTCTTGATGCGCTCGAGAGTCTTCAGCACGAGGCGATGTTGTATGCTCTCCTGCAATGTGGATTGTATGCGGCTGTCAGTCTGGCGCACGTCGCGTGTGATTGCTCTCATCCGCCGCACGTAGAGCCTGCTGAGTCCTATGAAGACGGGCATGATGACGGTGACGCTGACGGCCAGCACGCGGTCCATGCGGTAGAGAAAGACGAAGGCGCAAACTAGCCTGAGCAGTACGGCAAAGGCTTGTGGCAAGGTGTCGGTGGCGACGTGTACGACGGTCTGAGTGTCGGAAACGAGACGGTTGAGAACATCGCCGCTGTGGCGCTCTTCGCGCCCATACCATTGGCTGCGCAGCAGGTGTTCGAAGATGCGGCGTTGCATGCGGTTCTGTGCGTTGACTCCCAGGAGGGCTGCTATCCAACGGCCGGCAAAGCCCAGTGCCAGTTGTAATACCATGATGGCGATGAGCAGTGCTCCCGCCGTCTTGAGAGTCGAAGGGTGTAAGCCTCCGGCGTGCTCTACACCTGTGGCTACGTCAATGACTTGCTTTGTAGCCCAGATGAACGCGAAATCCAGGGCTACGCGAATCACACCGCTCAGGGTGTTGATAAGAGCCTGAACCTTCACTTGCTTGAATATCTGCCAAAACCATCCAAGCAACTGTCTCGTCGTATATTTACCCTCAAGTTTCAATATTCAATACTTAATCATCAATCAACAATCATCAATTCTCCACCTGCCTCGCATCGGCTCCCCACATCAGCTTCTCACGCAGCGTGCGGAAAAAACTCTGGCTCTGACGTTTTAGGACTTTAACTCTGTATGGGGCGCGTCTTATCTCGAGTTCAATGCTTTCGTGACACTGCTCGCTACGGCCGTCCAGCGCCACGAGAAAGCGATGGTTGCGAGCCGCTACCGAGAGGTTTATGACGGTGTCGTCGGTAAGAGTCAGCGGACGGGCCGTCAGCGAGTGCGGGGCTACGGGCACGAGGCCTATTGTGCGGCTGCCGGGCTGCATCACCGGCCCGCCCACAGACAGCGCATAGCCAGTAGAGCCCGTCGGGGTGTTCACTATCAGCCCGTCAGCCTGGTACGTGGTCAGGTATTCTCCGTTGGCGCTCACCCGCACGCTTATCATCGATGACATATCCTGCTTCAACACAGCCACTTCGTTGAGAGCGAATGGGTAACCTTGAGGCACTACGGCGGCATCAGCATCATTTGGGGTGCGGATGCCGTTTTTTGTTGAGTCAAGATAGTCAACCTTAATCACACAGCGCTCTTCCACCGAACAATCGCCTTCGAAGATCGACGCTACTACGGCCTCGATATCGGCTGGAGGTACATCGGCCAGGAAACCCAGACGTCCCATGTTGATGCCTAAGATAGGAATTTCCTTACTCCCTACTCGTCGGGCTGCTTCGAGGAATGTGCCGTCGCCGCCGAGCGAGATGACGTAGTCGGCACTGAAGTCGTCTGATTCGATAAGACTGACCGTCGGGGCGATGTCGACGTGCAGCGTCTCTGCAATGAACTTGTAGAAGGCTGCGTCGATAGCCACGTCGGCCTCATGGGTGCCCAGGGCTGCAAACAAGCGTTCCACGGCAACGGATTTCTGTGGCTGGAAGATATTCCCGAAGAGAGCAAATCGTAGCTTGCGCATACTTAAATGTAATTGTATTGCGGTGCAAAGATATGTATTTTGCTTGGTTTTCAACACTGTTTTATGCTTTTTCTTTGTCGTGAGGTCTTAATGAGTTAAAAAACTTGCTCTTTTCGAGCCGGATATCTATCTTTTTAGTACTTTTGCGTTCAGAATTAATGTTAGGATTATGACTAAACTAAGTGTAAACATAAATAAGGTTGCCACCATACGTAATGCCCGTGGAGGCAACAACCCCGACGTACTGCGGGTGGCACAGGATTGCGAGTGCTTCGGAGCTCAGGGCATCACCGTACATCCCAGGCCTGATCAGCGTCACATCCGCTATCAGGACGTTCGCGACCTGAAGCCTCTGCTGACCACCGAGTTTAACATTGAGGGCAATCCCATCTCGGAGTTCATAGCCCTTGTCCTCGAGAACAGACCGACACAGGTAACGCTCGTGCCAGACGGCCACGACCAGATTACCTCAAACCACGGATGGGATACGCGTACGCATCTGAATTTCCTCACAGATGTCACCGCGCGTTTCCACGAAGCCGGCATACGAGTGAGCATCTTTGTCGGGGCCGATGAGGAGATGGTCGACTATGCCCAGCGTGCCGGCGCCGACCGCGTGGAGCTTTATACTGAGCCTTACGCTGCCGCCTACGCCGCCATTGCAGAGCCCGAGGGCTCTCCTGAGGCCGACAGGCTGCGCGCAGCTGCCATTGCGCCTTTTGTCCGTGCTGCCGAGGCGGCTCGTGCCATAGGACTCGGCCTGAATGCCGGCCACGACCTCAGCCTTGAGAACCTCGCCTATTTCCACAGGCAGATTCCATGGACCGATGAGGTAAGTATAGGTCACGCCCTCATCTGCGACGCTCTATACCTTGGCCTCGAGGAAACTATTCACCGCTATCGCGAACAATTAGCAGACCCTCCCCTTACCCTCCCTTGTAGGGATGGGGTGGTTACCGAATAAGAACTATTAACAAAAAGTATCTGCTCCTTCCCTACAAGGGAGGGTAGGGGGTGGGGTCTCTTCTATTATGATTTACCTGTTCTTTGCTACTGGCACCGAGGAAATAGAAGCCCTCGGCACTGCCGACATCATCCGCCGGGCAGGCTTGGACCTGCAAATCGTTTCCGTCACTGGCGAGCACCTCGTCACCGGAGCACACGGTATTAATATTCAGACAGATATCCTCTTTGAGGAAGCTGACTTCTTCGAGGCAGACCTGCTGGTGTTGCCCGGAGGTATGCCCGGGGCTGCCAATATGGCCGCTCACAGTGACTTGTGCGAGCGCATCCGCGACCATGTCTATCTCGGACGTCCCATTGCTGCCATCTGCGCTGCACCCCTCGTGCTCGGTCGTCTCGGCCTGCTCGAAGGCAAGCGTGCCACTTGCTATCCCGGTTTCGAGGGCGAGCTCTCGGGAGCCACATGCACGGGGGAGCTCGTCGAAGTCGACGGCAACATCGTCACGGGCAAGGGCCCCGCTGCCGTCTTCGAGTTTGGCTATGCCCTCGTAGAACTCCTGAAGGACAAGGCCACAGCCGATGCTCTTCGCCAGGGGATGTTGTGGAGCGAAGTCAGATGAGCGACTTCTGCATCGTAGTAGCCGGAGGCAAGGGTCTGCGCATGGGTGCAGACCTGCCAAAGCAGTTCCTGCCTATTGGCGGCAGGCCTCTGCTGATGTACACTCTCGAGGCTTTCTCACAGGCCGTGCCAGGCATAAATATCGTCCTGGTTCTGCCTCGCGACCAGCAGGATTATTGGCAAGACCTTTGCCGCAAGCACGTCTTCACGCTTGCTCATACCATCGCCGATGGCGGTGCTACGCGTTTTCATTCAGTCCAGAGCGGGTTGCGTGCCGTCGAAGCGATGCTCGCATCCGCCCCTGCTGATGAGGCCCTCGTAGCCGTGCACGATGGCGTCCGCCCCTTTGTGGCCCACGATGTCATCAGCCGTTGCTTTTCTGCTGCTCGAGAGTGTGGAACGGCAGTGCCCGTAGTGCCCGTAGTGGAGACCGTGCGCGAACTGCTTAACGACGGCTCTGTCACTCGCGACCGCTCGCGCTTTCGTCTGGTACAGACGCCCCAGACCTTCCGCCTCAGCCTGCTGCGTCAGGCCTATGAGCAACCCTACACCGAGGCGTTCACTGATGATGCCTCCGTAGTCGAGGCTTTCGGCGTACCCATAACTATCGTAGAAGGCAACCGCGAGAACATTAAAATCACAACGCCCTTCGACCTCGCTATAGCTGAGGCACTGCTTGGGCATAACCATTAATTGGGTTTATATCAGCGGTATGCCTGCCTTGCGACATTCCATGCGCATGGGTTCAGGCCAGATGCTTGACTGTGTCTCGCCGATATGGGCTTTGTGCAGGAGTATCATGCAGAGGCGGCTTTGACCCAGACCTCCGCCAATACTCAGGGGTAGTTCACCTTTGATCAGGCGTTGATGGAAGTAAAGCGTGCGGCGATCCTCCTTACCCTGCAGTGCCAGCTGGCGCTCCAGCGCTTCCTTATCTACGCGTATGCCCATCGACGAGAGCTCGATGGCACGGTCGAGTAGGGGATACCACACGAGCAGGTCGCCGTTCAGGCCGTTGAAACCGTCAGTGTTGGGCGTCGACCAGTCGTCGTAGTCGGGTGCGCGCAGGTCGTGCTCCTTCCCGTCGCCCAGCTTGCCGCCTATGCCTATGATGAACACCGCGCCGTAGGCCTTGCAGATGGCATCCTCGCGCTCCTTCGGAGTGAGGTCGGGATATTGCCTGCGAAGCTCCTCGCTATGGATGAAGTGCACCTCTTCGGGCAGGAAAGGCGTCAGCTGCGGGTACATCTCCGAGAGGTAGTACTCTGTTCGCAGTATGCAGCCATAGATGCGCTCCACGGTACGCCGCAGGTATTTCAGGGTGCGGTCCTCGCGCGTCATCGTGCGCTCCCAGTCCCATTGGTCGACGTAGATAGAGTGCAGGTTGTCGAGTTCCTCGTCGGCGCGCACGGCATTCATGTCCGTGACGATGCCGAAGCCCGGCTTCACCTGATACTCTGCAAGCGTATTGCGCTTCCACTTGGCCAGCGAATGTACTATCTCGGCCGGCGCATCGTCCATGTCTTTTATGGGGAACGTGACGGCGCGCTCCACACCGTTGAGGTCGTCGTTCAGGCCGAGACCTTTGAGCACAAACAGCGGCGCCGTGACACGTCTGAGGCGCAGCTCACTGCTCAGCGAATTGAGGAAGAAATCCTTGATTTTCTTGATAGCCAACTCCGTCTGTTGGAGGTCGAGAGCTGGCGTGTAGCCGACTGGCTTAATCAGCTTGCTCATGATTCCGTACTTTTTTTCTTTCGTTTTGCACGGCGAAGGTACGAATTAATTTCTATGCGACAGCATTTATTCGTGTTTATTTGCATTTTGACTGCATTTTATTGCGTTTGGTCAACTTCTCGTCAATCTTTCTTCGCTTCGTTGTTCAGTCTGGTGCAAGCATAAAAAACATGGTAAAACAAAAAAACTTTCATCTATAAACTATAAACTATAAACTTTTTATTACCTTTGCAGCCGCAAAAGGCTCCGTAGCTTAGCTGTATAGAGCGTCGGATTCCGGTTCCGAAGGTCGCGGGTTAGAATCCCGCCGGAGTCACACATTAATATATATTATAATTACGAAGCGCAAGTGGGGGATAACAGCCACTTGCGCTTTATTGTTTTGAATAAGGCAATCAAACTAAAGGACAATACAATGACACGCCATTTCATTCTCGCTCTCATCTGCTCCGCCTTGGCATTGGCGACGGCCTCGGCACAGAGCTGGACGGCCGACAACGGCAACGGAACGTTCACTAATCCGCTCTTCTACGACGAGTTCTCCGACCCCGACATCTTGCGCGTAGGCGACGACTACTACCTCGCCGGCACTACGATGCACGCCGTGCCGGGCCTCGTGATTCTCCACAGCACAGACCTCGTCAACTGGGAGAACATCAGCTATTGCTTCGACCGCTTCGACTTTCCCGAGGACCGTTTTTCGCTGCGCAACCACGAGGAGATCTACGGCCAGGGCATCTGGGCACCCTGCATTCGCTACGCTGGCGGGCAGTTCTACGTTTTCTCGAACATCAACGGCAAGGGCCTGCAGTGCTACACGGCCAAGGACATCCGCGGCCCGTGGGAGCACCATAACATGAAGGGCAACATCTACGACCTCGGCGTGCTCTTCGACGACGACGGCAAGGTCTATGCCATCCACGGCTACGGCACCGTGAAGTGCACCGAGTTGAAGCCCGACATGAGCGGCCCCGTCGAGGGCACCGAGCGCGTCATCATCCCCGAAGGCAACGGCATAGGCGAAGGCCACCACATGTATAAGATCGACGGCACATACTATCTTATCTCTACCGACTACGCTCCCAACGGACGCACACTCTGCTCGCGTTCGAAAAGCATCTGGGGACCGTACGAGACGCGCGTCATCACCGCCGACGAGACCTACGGCTACCACGCCGCCGCGCTCACCCAAGTGCCTCGCGGCACTCAGCCCCGCATAGGCACAGACGGCACAAGGTTTGCTCTCGGGCCTGTGGACAAGGACGCCACCGCCTGCTCCAACGCCCACCAGGGCGGCATCGTGCAGTACAAGGACGGCTCGTGGTGGGCACTGCTGATGCAGGACTTCCACAGCATAGGCCGCACCGTATGCCTGATGCCTATGACGTGGAAGGACGGATGGCCCATGATAGGTCTCGAGGGCAACCTCGGACGGGCACCGCGCACGTGGTTCAAGCCAGGGAGAGGCCTCACCCCCGGCCCCTCTCCCGTGGGAGAGGGGGGAAGCCCCACCCCCGAAAGAGGGTCTGCGCCCTACGTCCGCAGCGACAACTTCGACGGTCGCCAGCTCGGCCGCGTGTGGCAGTGGAACCACAACCCCGACGACAGCCAGTGGAGCCTCCGTGGCGGTCGCCTGCGCATCAACGCACAGCCGGCCGAGCAACTGATGTGGGCACGCACCACGCTCACCCAGCGCGTCATAGGGCCTAAGAGCGTAGCTACCGTTGAACTGTACGCCAAAGGCATGAAGGACGGCGACGTCGCCGGCCTCGGCAACATCAACGTACCTTGTTCATGGATAGGAATTGTTAAAAGTGAAAAGGGAAAAGTGAAAAGTGAAAAATACCTCCTGCGCTGCTTCGAGCAGCTGACCAACGACACCGTGGACACAGAGGTGAGCCTGCCCAAGGGTAAGATATGGCTCCGCTCTATAGGCGACTACGACAACGACCAGGCCCAGTACGCCTACTCCGTCGACGGCGTCACCTTCAAGACCCTCGGCCGCATGATGCCGCTCTCCTACCAACTCATCACCTTCCAAGGCTCGCGCCACGCCCTCTTCGCCTTCAACGCCAGCGGCAAGAAGGGCGGCTACGCCGAGTTCGACAACTTCACCGTCGAAGAGCCCCTGGCCGATCGCTCGCAGAACATCCCCTACGGCAAGACCTTCCGCATCATCAACAAAGCCAACGGCCGACCCGCCGCAGCCCTGCCCCACGGCCTGCTCCACGACAGCCAC